>Ga0325402_1000073_pt1 | contig 46007 bp, 18 predicted proteins | sample PopdelMetagenome_22_FD_207212 | JGI IMG/M metagenome (GOLD analysis project Ga0325402, IMG submission 207212) | Populus deltoides microbial communities from Bellville, Georgia, United States - Xylem-PdKOR-R3 | ecosystem: Host-associated > Plants > Phyllosphere > Stem > Wood/Secondary xylem... | reverse complement strand
ATAAAAAATAAATTAAATATATTTTAAAGTAAAAATTTATTTTAAAAAGTATCAGAGCAATTCTAAACACCTTCAAAGTGAAGTGTGTGGTTACTTTTAAAGGTGAGCAAAAAAACCGTTAAACCGAAAAAACCGAGAAAACCGGGAAAAAAATAACCGAAAAAACCGAACAAAAAAAAACCGAATTAACCGATTAAAAAACCACAAAAAAGTTCCGGTTCGGTTCGGTTTCTAAAGTTTGAAACCGATTGAACCGAACCGAACCGAACCTGTTCAACCAAGCCAACATTAAAAAAAAAGGATAAATAGGAAATGTTTTCACCCTATACCTAAAGTAGCATTCCTAAACAAATCAGCCGCCGCTCTCTACATCTCTCTTTTCCCTTTGTCTTTGGTCTCTACATCTCTCAATTCTCTCATTCTCTGGATCTTCAGCAAGCCCTCCCTTTGCCTTTGCCTTTGCCTTTGCTCTCTGCATCTCTTCTTCTCTAGATCCTAACCAGCAACCCCCCCACAGGCACACACACAAACACCTACTTGATAAACCTCACAGACAGACTTCTCCTCGACTTTTTCTTCTTCTTCATCGAACTCTTCAACTCAAACGAGCTATGGTTGTGCCATGGCTGATGTACAGATTCTTCAGTTGCTTTTGAAGCTTTCATGCGATAGCAAAAAAAACGAGACAATCCTTTACATGTAAAAGGTTGTGCCATGGTTGATGTACAAATTTTTGATAAGGATTGGGTTGCTAAAAGCAAACCCCTGTTTTGGCTTGATAAGGATTGAGTTGTTAAAATCAAACACTTGTTTCGGCTTGTACAGATCTTGATAAGGATTCAAACCCCTATTTTTGCTTGTACAGATTCTTGATAAGGATTGGGTTGCTAAAAGTGAATCGAACCGAATCGAAATTAATCGGTTTGGAAGGGAAAAAACCGAACCGAATCGAACCGAAATTAATCGGTTTGAACCGATTTTTGGTTCGGTTCGGTTCCAAAACTTAAAAAAAAAACCGATTTTCGGTTCGGTTCAATTCCAAAACTTAAAAAAAAAGGTTTGATTGTTATTTTGATTCAAAACCGGACCGAACCGGAAATGCACAGCCCTAGTTACTTTGATATCAAATGCAACCCAAATAAAAAATAATTAAAATGTAAAACAAATTGGGCCGAACATACTAAGCCCAACTTGATAGCCGGGTCTCCCAAGTCCCAACGCAGCACAAAAAAGCCTGCGGGGATCGTAGTAAGGACAAACTTGTTTTTTCATTTGACCAGGGACTTCCAAAAAAATAAAATAAAAAGTAGTTGTGATTAGTAGGTTGTATAAAGGTAAGTAAGAAAGAACGAACCTCTTCTGTACTGTTGTTGGCTGTCATCTTCAATGGGTAATGATGCCCCTGCTCTCTTGCATTATTCTCAACCATCATCCATGATATACACCACCCATATAAAAACTATCCGCATCGAATCTAGTTTTGTTTTTCTTCGATTAAATTAATGAACTTTTAAATTTGTACGTAAGCGATGACGAATCTATACACCCCCCCCCTCTCTCTCTATTTTTTGTTTTTCTTTTAGGGTTTTCTCGTTGAATTTGTGAAGTATTGTTTTTATGGTTCCTCTGGTTGACCAGGACGAAGGTGGCTGCTTCTTCGTTTTAACCACTCGCTTGGGATTTTGATATTTTCTCTCTTTTATACACTATCTATCCGTTTAGTGAACTGATAAAAAGAAAAGAAAAGAAAAGAAGAAGGTGTTGGTTAGCTCCTTCTCTCCCTCCCTCTGAAATTCTCGCCCTTTTCTTTTCTTTTCTTTTTTTTTTAAATTTTTTTCCTTAAAGATTAGAATACTGTGGTATTTGTATCATCAATTATTGTTTCAGTTCTAGTGCTAATATTGATATGATAATAATTAAAATTTGTTGTCTTGTCATTTGTTTTTGGTGATATTCACAAACTTTGACTTGATGATTAGCCAAAATCTTCTGATTCAATTTTTCTTTTTAGTATTTAACACCTTATGTCTGTTTAATTAAAATAATTTTTTTTAAAATATATTTTTGCAGGTCTAATTTCTATGGAAATGAGGAATTAAGTAAGCACAAGAGAAGAGAAGAGAAGAGAAGTGAAGATGGGATTTGAAGCATTGGATTGGTACTGCAAACCAGTGAGAGATGGGGTGTGGACTAAAGCAGTGCAAAATGCATTTGGTGCGTACACACCTTGTGCCACTGACACTCTGGTGGTCTCCCTTTCTTATCTTGTTCTCATGGCACTTTGCTTCTATAAAATCTGGCTTACCAAGAAAGACTTCAAGCTCCAAAGATTCTGTTTGAGGTCTAAGTGGTATGCCTATTTGCTGGCTCTGCTTGCTCTTTATTCCACCGCCGAGCCCTTGTACAGGTTGGTCATGGGTATTTCGGTTCTCAATATAGATGGACAGACAGGCCTTGCTCCATTTGAGGTTTGCTTCTCTTCTTTTGCCTTTTCACTTATTTTTTTTTTATTCATCTGGATAAACAATGGCATTATTTTAAATCTTAGTGTCTTAATTTATATCGTGGAAAATTTTATGTGTGTGGCTCAACTCTCATACATGATAAAGAAAAGAGGATGAAAACCATGATGGCCAGGCCTTGGAATTTAGATTACTCTTGGGATAATAAAAAGCATCCCATTTCTCCTTTGGAGGTTATTTTCCATGCTTTTGGCACCCCCATGTAAAAAAGTATCCAGAAGCACCTCTAAGTATACAACCCAAAACTACTTTACAAGAACACCTTTGTCTGCATTGCAATAATAACTGAAATGGATTGCAAAAATGTAGTTGCAGCTTGCAAACTTCATATTTATTACTGTAAGTTGCGATAATTAGACTCAAAAAACCATTAAATCCTTTTTTTTTCCTTCTTTTTAATCCTATGCCCTAGGCCACAATCACAGTTTAAAAAAACAGGAATTTAATTTCCCTTTGGTATTTTCAGCCCAAGTCAACAACAACAATATATGACGCGTTTCCAATTTTTTCTTATTGTGTATGCCTCTGCCATGATGTGTTTTCAGCCAATCCGTATTTGGTTTCGTGTTCTTTTTAGTACGCAACTGTATCCTTGGTCTTATGCTGTTTCTCCTTTCTCAAGTAAATTTTTTCTGGTTTATTTTTCTTATACATTTGATTAGCAGTAGCATGTACGTTTAAATCATCACTAGATTAAGAGTGGGTGAGGTTAATTAGCAGACGTAAGGTATGATCCTACTTTGGTAAGCTAATGATGATGTTCATAGTCAAATAATATTCATTTCATCTTCTTGTCGACAGATTGTTTCCTTGATTATTGAGGCCCTTGCGTGGTGCTCCTTGCTGGTTATGATTGTTGTAGAAATTAAAGTCTATATTCGTGAATTTCGATGGTTTGTTCGATTCGGGGTCATTTATACTTTGGTGGGTGATGCAGTGATGCTCAATCTTATCCTCACAGTAAAGGAGTTCTATAACAAGTTAGTATTTCCAATTTATAGGTGCTTTAGTTTATACATTTGATTGGGAAAAGGCAAACTCACAATTTTAATTGTTTTTGCAGTGCTGTACTGCATCTATACATTAGTGAGGTCATTGTTCAGGTTTGCTTCTATTTACCTATTCTATCCTCAAGTTCGAAGGATACTCCTGTTTTTGGTTCCCCATATCCTTCTAATATTTACTTGGGCTCTTAAGTGCTAATCTGGTAACTAGTCAAATGCCCCCCATGATGTGTGGTTGGTCCAATCTTACACTTCACCATGCTTTCTGCTAATTCATGTAATTATTTTTATTATTCTCTCCATGTCAGACAGGAATTGTATCAAAACATGATGCCTGTAAAAGATATGTAATTGAAGTTTTAATCCATCTGACTCAAACCCTATTCAAAATTTAAATTGCTTAGTTAGTACCTCAAACTCGTTTCATATTACACATATTAGATCCAAAAATAACAATTCAACCCAATTAAAAACTTCAGAGTCTCTTCAACCCTAATTCAACATTATAAAGTTTATTGATTGAAATAAATTAAAAAATTTCACATCATTAAGCATGAAAAGGAAAAAGCAACATAATAATTTCGAAGTATGTGTATAAAATATATTCCACAAAATTGTTGATGCATATTCAATTTAAACTCTTATTTGATTTCAACTTTTGAAAGAAATATTAAAAATTATATCATATGATTTCATAATTTGATTAAGAAATCGCTTACTTGAAAAATAATAAGGGTGTTGATGACACAATTTAACTCTTGTATTTTCATAACTTTCTAAACAATTTAAGGAATTTGATTAGGGTGGATCCAGTATTAGAGGCAATTTTTCCTCATCTTACACTTACAAATATGCAATATATATGTGAAACTAAGCCTTATAACATTCACCTGCAGTTGGTATAACTAAAAACTATTAACAACAATGAAACTTTGATTGAAAGTTTGTGGTTCAAAATTTTCTATTGTTTTCTCTTTATTCAACGTAATGTTAATGTCTTGAAGCTTTTTTTTATAACACATATGACCAAAACATCGCTTTATATTTGATAAGGAGAATTGACTAATATCTAGGTCCATAACACATTTGGCTATATCTCCATGTGTCTGCATCACATAATTTCATGAGAACTGTATCAGTTTTACTAGCGTATAAAGTTATAGTTAAGAGTAGCTCTCCTAAGTTACCCCTTGTGGTGTTTCCATATATCTGGCACCTCTAACCAAAGTTGGGCTTGTTAAGTGACACCAGGTAACATATGAAAAAGATGGAATAAAATAGGGAGAAGGGGAGTTCAAGAAGGGAAGATGAAATATAAGAATAGATAGGGGACAAATTAGAAGAAATATCAGTTAGTAGAAATATAGTAGCTGCAATTTTCAACAATCATTCAAGGACCATTTTAAAACATAATGATAATTGATCTTACATAGGCACCAAAATGTATCTGTAAATTGAAATTGGATTATTAGTAGTAAACAAAAAGCTGGATTTGACGACTACCAGTAGGCATTAAGATACGTTCCTAATTAGAGCTACTTTAATATTAAATAGGAATTGTGATTGAATTCCTAAAATCTCTAATAACAAATGGAAATTCCAAATAAACTAAAAGGAAAATAGCAATTCAAAATCTTTGGGTGGTTTTCCATCAATAGCTTCAAGATGGTATTAGTCATGGCTTATGGCAACCAATATGGCCTCTAAAATTTTAAAATTCATATGTTTAAGAATTTCTCCATTGTTGGTTCTCTGTTAAGAGAGTTTTGTTGGATGAGGTTTTTTTAGCCCAGCCTTGCTATGGAATGCAATTTGGAGCTAATAATTTTAGAGCTTGTTGAACATCTAGATGTGCATGATATACTTGTTAACTATTTATGCTTGGTTATTATTGACGCAATTTGAATCTATGTCATATTGTGATAAAGATCACCAAATTTGTCGCACAACTTGTATTTATTCTGCTGGAAATGGGTGAAGGTGGTGATTTACAATATTCGGGGATGCAAAAGTTTAGGGTAGAATGTGATTCACAATCCTTGGGTTTCTGAGTCAGTTACTTTTCTCTTCATAAGCAGGCTTCCAACTTGAATTAAATTGTGTAGACATATTTGGTTCTAATATAAAAGTCTTGTTTTGGTTAGGGCTTGTTTGGAATACTACTACTTGTGTATGTTCCTGACTTGGATCCTTATCCTGGGTACACTCCAATGCAAATTGAATCTGTTGATGATGCTGAATATGAAGAGTTACCTGGAGGAGAGTACATATGTCCTGAGAGGCACGCCAACATAATTTCCAGTATGTATATTTTGTAACTTGTTATCGTGTATCATTTACAAACTCTCTAGTGGCGTTGCCAATTGTCAAAGACATCAATCATTAATTGTTGAACATTAGGTTATGTCCATTGCTGTGGTAATTGGTATGCTTGATTGATGAGCTCCTAATATGTGTTCTCCATTTGTCTTTAGACCTTTTTTTTATTTAAGTTAGTTGCTTCATGTTTAATCTACTTTGGTTATTTCTGTTAAATGGTTTGCTTCCTCAATTAAAATGATTTTGTTTTTACACGTAACTTGATAACTAAAAATTTTGATTAATTTTTTTGAACATGTTTGGGAGAGATAACAAGTGTAATAAATGCATTAGTTGACCAAAAGATCACCCTAAAATTATATCTCATGGCTGTTGAGAACAAATCGAATCTAACAGTTTTATTCCTCAATCTTTCTTACATGCTCCAATGGAACCAAGAGGTCCAAAATTCTAGTTATTTGGTTGTAACTAAAAAATGCGGACATTTGTGAATTCAATGTGAAATTTTTTATGGTTTTTTTTTTGCAAGTAATTCTTATATAGGTATAAAGAATTTATGGGGAAAGAAACAACAGAAATCATCTATGGGCGAAAATTGAGCCACATTAGTATCCTGAACAACCTAATTGAAATGTTATGGAGTTATTTTAGATTGGTTCTGTGATATTTTTCACACCTTCCATCCATTACATGCTAATTCAGGCATGGTGCAAAGGTTATTCATGGTCTTCTTTAGAATAAACTGCATTTTGTGTAACTGTTTATCTTCTAAATCTGCTATTTCATTTTTCGTTTGCTAGAAATTGTTTTTGGATGGATGAGTCCCCTTATGAAGCTAGGATATAGGAGACCCATCACCGAGAAGGATGTTTGGAAATTGGATACGTGGGATCGCACTGAAACTCTCAACGATAGGTGCGTTGCCTCAAGTTGCTAAGATACAATACATATCAATGTTTGTGTCATTATTTAAATTGCTTGGTTTACATTACATTTGTTGCTGAAAATCATATGCATATCAAATTTCATGCTATATGTTTTGTTGACTCTGCAGGTTCCAAAAATGTTGGGCTGAGGAATTAAGAAAACCAAAACCATGGCTGTTGAGGGCATTAAATAGTAGCCTTGGAGGGAGGTAAACATAGTGAAACTGAAGTAGGGTTTGTTTGTTCTATTTATTTATTTACCTAGTTATATGGTGAAGTCTAAAATGTATTTACATGTTCTTGTCATGGATACATTTCATTCATTTCTCTTACATAAAGAGATGCAGCTATGAAAACTAACCATAGTGGTAAGAGTATATAAGATAAATCACAAGAATTCCATCTAGAAAATGAACATCATAGAACATTGATTGTGACAAAATATGTCACGGTTAGATTTAAAAGTTGGTCACCTGTAAAACTCAATCATTTTTTTTAATCATATTTCTATTTTGATCAGCTACTTGTAGCCATTATTGCAATGACTGTTATTGTACCCTAACAGTGTTGTCTCAAACTTGATTATTCTAGGTGTCAAGTGTCCTATGCTGAGCGTTTCTCTCTGTTTTTTTTTAGTATATTGTTGTTTTTGCACCTTTTGGCTCGATGATTAGTCATATGATGGAAGACAAGTCTAGGGGAAAGTTTGGAGTCGGCTGTGATTAGAGTTTAAGTTTTATAATAAGGTGTTTAGGGCTTTGGAAACTGAAAACAGGTCTGCAACTATTAGGAATTGAAGGAAAATAAAATACAAACTACTAGCCTGACACTAGTAGAATCAGGGAATCACTCCTTGAATAAAACCTAAGCCTAACATCCATGGTTTAAGGAATCACTTTTTAATCAAAGCATCATAGTCTCCAAGTAAAAGGCTGCACTTTATTCATAATAATTCTCTGATAATGATATTAATGCCACAAACATATTTTTAGGCTTGAGTTATTCCTATTACTAACTAGGCTTTTATTCTTAAATAAGATACGCAAATATTCCTACTTGACCAGTAAAGAGAGATAAGAAATTAACTCTTTTATTTAAAAAGGTATTTTGTACTTCCTAAACAGCTAGCAAATATTCCTCTCCACAGGAAATTTACTGAAATTTAGCCCATGTTCCATTGAATGTGAGGGTGCGTGAATAAGGAATTTCTCTACGTTGCAATTGATTAACCAGCTCTTTGTGTTTGATAGTACCATTTTAAAATTGCATAGATGTTATGCTATTATATACACACATAAGCACATGAATGATTGAATGAAAGCTCAACTAATTTGGGCATATTCACTAAGGAATTTTCTATGCAGCAAATGATTGGCCATTGGCTATCTGCCATGTCTTATATTGAAGACCAACAATTTTCATAGTAAACCTTTTATCATCTTTCGGAATGTATGTGCATTGATCATGTAATGTTGATCTACTCATTCTTGATCCAGTGGATTTAATTAATTTTCCTTGTTGGGATTAGATGTTTATATTTTCTGCATGCATGTCATACATGTCTTAGAAGCATCATTGTTGTTATCACATACCAATGCTAAAAAGTCCCCATCAGTACTTGTGATATATATATATGAATCTAATTGATTTTGTCCTTTGCTGTTTTCTAGGTTTTGGTGGGGAGGCTTCTGGAAGGTAATGGACTACCCTTTTGACATTAAACTTATGTTATAATTTGGTTATTGGGTTAAAAGCTCAAAATTCATGTATGTATCATTTCATGAGAAGTGATTTAGATTGATTTGTTTGAATCAGTGTTTGTAAATTCCTAAGGTAGGTATAGGTTTGGCCATTTTTTTTGGTAATCCATACAGGTGCATACATTATAAATTTTTGAAATATGCATACTCTGTTTTGGGTGGTTCTATCAAATCCATAGTTGGTAACATTTTTTAAATGAATTGTAGATGTTCTAATGTTTTGTCTACTAATATAGCCATAGTTCTTGTCATTGGTGAAAAAGTTTACATTTTCTGTGGCGCTAATGAAGGCTCTAGCTCTTGGCCTTTTCTTTGTTGCTTGCTAACTCTGTCTTGCTGCTTAGTTAGAGGCTTTGTAAATTTAGTTAAAGGAAAGGAGAAGAATTTGTAGATCTTCTACATCTATAAATGTATTCTCTTTAAGGCGAATCCATATGAACATCCCCTGAGTGATTGCTACTCATGTACAATGTAATCAATGATAATAGAGAGCTTTGAGGAAAAACTTGCTTTCTCTTGGTGGAGAATTTCCATTATATAGAAAGAGTACAAGTAGTACAAACTGATTTTTAGCCTTTAGATGTGCAAAACTACAATTTACAAAACAGTCTACTGGTAGCCCACAATATCCTAATTAAAGGAAAGATTTACAACAAAGAAATTAGTTTTGCAAGTTTATAATCTGTTGGTTATAAATGTCCAACTAATAGCTGTCAATTTGAGGAAAACTTTCCTTTGACATCCCCCTTGAATTGATGTTGGTAAATCATAAAGCATCAATTTGCTAACAAGGAAATGATGGTGCTGATGTGTAATGGATTTGTTGAAGATACCATCAATCTGTAGAGTAGTGGAGATGTGTGGAAGGGTAATAATTTTGCAATTAAAGGCCTCTCAAATAGAGTGACAATCAACCTCTATATGTTTTAGGCGCTTGTGATAAATAGGGTTGGCATTGATTTGGATGGCGTTGGTGTTGTTAGTATGTAATGGAGTAGGGTGATCATGGGAGAAACCAAGCTCTGTGAGGAGACCACGTAGCCAGATGATCTCGGAACAAGCAGCAAACATGATGCGATACTTAACCTCAGTGGATGACTTGGAGATGCAATCCTACTTGCATTTCCATGAGTGACGCGGTGTATAACGTGCATAAAAACTAGGGTTCCTCAACCCCAAATATTTTACAGTCCAAAACTATAGAGAAAAACACTAGGGGTTCCTCAAGCCCTAAAGGGACAACCTTTAATTGTAGAGAAAGCTCTGAAAGGTTTATTTTACTAATCTTCATTAAAAACCACTTATTACAGTTCTTAAAGGTTGCTTATATACCAATAAAAAGTCCTAAACAATACTGGAAAAATAATAAATGAGTTCTAATCTAACTAGGAAAAAGAATCCTAAATCAATTAGGAAAAAAAAACAATTCCGTACAAAAACTTTTGTCCTTTTGGCATTGCATATAATGTAGATAAAAACCAGGGTTCCTCAATCTCTAAAATCTTACAGCCCAAAACTGTAGAGGAAGAAACTAGGGTTTCTCAAGCCAGTCACCACCCTTAATTGTGGATAAAACTTTGAAAGGTTTAACTTATTAATCTTCAATAAAAACCACTTATTACAACTCTTCTAGGTTGCTTATATATTAGTAAAATGCCCTAAATAAAGCTGGAAAAATAATAAAAGAGTTCTAATCTAATTAGAAAATAGAATCCTAAATCAATTACAAAAATAAAGACAATTTCGCATGATAATTTCCGTCCTTTATTTGGAGACCTTCTCAATTTCTAATCATCATGAAAATTTAATTCAATAAAAAACAGGGCTTTCAGAATATTCGGTCAAAATTTTAGCTCAATCCAATGGTCATATCAAAAGTTCTATTTAATTTACCAAACCATGTCTTGGACTTTCTTCAAACTCATCAAAACCTAGAAAACGTTAGCAATTAAGGAAATATTTCAATCAACTAGCAATTCCAAGAAACAAACACCATCCTATAGTGGATTTCCTAGTTTCTAGGAACCTGCCCAATCAACATCATAGTAGGCTTGTAACTGGGGTGAAGAACTAGTAGGGAAGAATAAGTCATGACTAGGTGTGCCAAATATGTATCGAATGATGCGGCGGACACCATCTAGAGTGTTTGTGAGTTGTGCTAACTAAACCCAATCCTCAATATACTTTTTCTTATTCAAGACAATACCTTGAGGTTGATGATGCACCGCTAACTCCAAGAAATAAGTGAGTTGCCCAAGGTCTTTCACGTGGAAAGTAGAATTCAGCAATTTCCAAATCTCAGAGATGGTTGTTATATAAGAACTAGTGACAATAATGTCGTTCATATAAACAAGGAGGATGGCTATCCCGTTAGGTGTCTTATGTAGAAATAGAGAGGAGTCATACTAATTCTGAATGAATGAAAAGCCAAAGATAGTGGTTTGAAATTTCTCAAATCATGTTCTTGGTGCTTGTTTCAAACCATATAGAGAACGGTTTAGTTGGCAAACATTAGTAGTTGATGAAGGGGATATACCAGAGGGACGTTTCATGTAAACTTCTTAGAATTGAGAAGCAGCCAGGGCTTTAATTGTATGGCCTTGAAATTTCTCAAGGCCATACTTTTGCTTGTTGCCAAGAACCACTAATTGAGCCTTGTAACAATCTACGAAGCCATTAGAACAAAGCTTAATAGAAAACACCCATTTACTCCCAATGGGTTTCACAGATGGGGGACATGGAACAACATTCCAGGTGCGGTTGTCATCAAGTACTAGAATTTCTGTTTCAAAGTGTGAGCTTCAAATGGTCATACTTGATTTGATGCTTGTGTCGTAATAGCCTTGCTTGAAACGTTAACCATTAACTTCAAATCGTGTGCTGTCAAAGCTCTTGTTTGATTCTTGCATTCTTCAATGAAAATTTGAACTTTTACTAGCTTAAAAGTTTTTATTTTGTTATTCATTCTACCTTGAGAAGAGCATCTATCATTTACATGATCAACTTAAACATGAATGTTTTGTGTTTTTCCTTGTTGGGTATCATTTTGTGAAACATGCAAGAACACAAAGTTCAAGTGTGATGGTAAAGTGAATATTTTTTTGTATGATGTTAAAATTTACCGTTTATTTTAGTTTTTACAAATAGGAGAAATCCTTGATGATGTTTCCCAATTTGTTGGGCCGACGTAGCTGACATATTTGTTCATCTATTAATCACTTGTAGATTGGCAATGATGCTTCCCAATTTGTTGGGCCGCTCGTCTTGAACCAACTCTTAAAGGTTAGCTCCTCCTTTGTCTATGCTTTATTGGATAAATGATCTGGCTTCTTTTTTTCTCTTCCATGAAGTTAAACTTAATGGTTCCTTTTCATTTGCAGACAAATCAAACATGCATTTAGTTTTTCTCATTGGTTTAAACTTTTCATCAATTCCATTTGAATGAATCATTTAATGTTAGTTTTGTGTGAGGAAAAATGATGTTATGTGGAGAGCTGGTATTCCCATCTTGTGTACATCTATTTTTATGATCATGACGTGTTCTTTATCACATCACGTGAGTCTGACTAGCTTTAAAAGTTTGATATTTGTAAGAATGCTAAATTTGGTTATCCTTTTAATAGTGGATCGGTAGGTAATGTTGTCTTGACATAACTACAATGTGCTTGTGTGTGTTGTGGGGAAGTATTTTTACACTTCTCCAATGCAACATGTGGTTATCTTACTGATTTTTTGTATGCTTTTTAATTGTATTATTTTTTAAACACTTGCAGTCTATGCAAGAAGGTGATCCGGCTTGGATTGGTTATATCTATGCTTTCTCAATTTTTGCTGGAGTGGTATGATCTCTTTTAATCAATGTTGAGTTGAACATTCTGATTTTTATTTTCATAATGCATGCTGCTTTTGATAACTTGAAATGCCATGCATTTTTGTAGTGAAGAGTTTGACTAGAATTGCCTACAACTTTGATGAGACTCGTGACATTAGGAGGGCTCATGAATCAACAAATAGAAAAGTTTGCATGATTGTTGTAGAAATTTGTTGTTTTATATCTCAATGATAGTCCTCTGCCTTAGCCCTTACTAAGTTATACTGCTCCCCCATTCATTTGGAAAGTTAGAGCATCTCCTGCTATTAGAATAGAGGCATTAAATAATGCAATAATTTTATTTTTTGATACAAGTAGTGAAATAATATCTACAAGCGTTTACTCTGTCAAAAAACAAGGTTTTCCTTTTATGTTATTTCCCCCAAGCTTTGGAGGTTTTTTAGCTAATTTTTATGAAAAATTATCAGAACTCTGGCAAGGTATTTAGTAGTATCATGACGAAATTGAATTATGAAATAGAACTCCTTTTGTTCCATAATGTGTGGCCATGTTTTGTTTTTGTAATTTTGTACGGAGACATTATTTGCTAATTTTATTTAAAATGGTTGTGTTACTGTTCACAATATAAAGGGCAAATTTGGAAACCTAGATATTGCAAGGTACTATATTTGGAAGTGGACACTTAAATTGGGACATGTTACAGGACTAGTGGCCACTTATCATGGGGCTGAGTATAATTAACATTGTGATTAGAAATGGTCAATGTTGCTTTTGTTGTCATGTAAAAAGAATAGTTTTTTCTTCATATGATTTCTTATCTTTAGCATTCGGGGATGGCTTGGTTAGCTCTAGCTCATGCATGTGAAAGTTAACTTGAGATTTATTTCATATAATAAGAAATCTAACAAAGGGAATAAGGAGGAATACAATATGGAAAATGAACTGATGCCCTTATTCAATCCAAATAGTTTAAAATTGGACATTACTTCCACCTGCATATCCTGTCAAATTGTCACCATGCTCTTGATTTTATTAATGGATTATCAATAAGAACTAAGAATCTCTTATCTGGGGTAATCTTATCCAGGTATTTGGTGTGTTATGTGAAGCACAGTATTTTCAGAATGTCATGCGTGTTGGCTTCCGCCTGAGAGCAACTTTGGTAATTTCATTTTCTTGCTGACCTTTTGATGCATGCAGTTTATGCTTTTTTATTTTTGGATGTGGTGTCATGAAAGACAACTAAACAGCATCGCCATTTTACTGCCATGCAACTCTTTCTTGCCTCCAATTAATTGGTGGAGGCAAATGGTAGCAGGAGTGTAAGTGTGGTTTGAAGAGAAAAATCGCTCACTTATTCAAGAGCTAACCCTGCATTATTTGTTCTCATTGGTCATGCCTGACCTGAAGGTTTAGACATGATTTATCTGTGTGACCAATGCTTTTTAGGTTGCTGCTGTGTTTCGAAAATCTCTAAGGCTGACCCACGAAGGTCGGCGGAAGTTTGCGTCTGGAAAAATAACCAACTTGATGACAACTGATGCTGAAGCACTTCAGGTGTGCTTGCTCAGTATCTCTTTTGTATGCATATATAATGTTCTTGATTGTTGGATATTACTGCATGTGCTTTCATAATCTGACATGGAAGGGTGGGTTTAAGATTCTGTGTTAGAGCAATCCCATGTCAAAAATTCATGTAGTGCACTATTTATCTATTGTGCCTGTGCGCGCCTATACCTATATTTACAAACAAAAAAAAAAGAAAGAAAAAGCGGTTGCTGTTCAATTATAACCCTGTTGATGTAGGTTTTGAGAAGGAAATTATGATTAATGTTTTAATCTTTGACAATTTTGTGAAAGTGGCTGTTTTGAAGCCTGAGAACACATAAGTGTGTGAATACATCTTGTTAATGTTTGTAAAGGAGAACCAGTAACCTAAATACTCAAAAACTACTAAGGAGCCTGTCAATATTAATACCTGTAACACATCCCTTCATGTGCAAACTTGTTTGGACTTTGCATGAAGACAGAGACAGATATAGGTTCTTGGGTTTGAGGGTTGGAGTGTAAAGCTTATAGTCTGAGGGGCTGTTATGTAAAAAAGAAAAATGAGAAGAGCATTGTAGGTTCCTGAAAGGAATGAGGCTGAAGTTTAAAACTTATAGTTTGAGGTAGGCATTATGCAAAAACGATGCTGGAAAAATGTTTCAGGATCCTTAAAAGAAGGTTCTTTTACCCAACTTAGGTTTGTCCAACCCTGGCTCCTATATCCATCCCTAAAGCATGGATCCCAGTGCAGACCTGTTTCTTCATGGTGATTAAATTTTGTAGTAGAGGTGATGGGTAAAGAAGAACAAATATATCAGAAACTAGTCCAATGTGTAGGAATGTTAATTTTGTATGATTGTCGTAGATATTTAGTACTACTTAGGAATATTATTATTCACTATTTAGTCGTTACTATAGGAATATAGTGTATTTCTTTTTACTAGGTTTTTCTGTTCACTTTGGGATTGGATATTTTTTTTTCCACCTCTTACTATTATTAGGATTAGTTTTCCTATTTAACATAGGAAATTTATGAAAATCTGTCAAAATTACCTTAATATGACTTTATTGTGGATACATGTAACTTGAAGAATAAACTGGCTCAAGGCATGCCACATGTAATTTCAAAGTTCTTTTTTTGGATTAAAGTTTGATCTTGATTTAGTTAACTTCCCTCATTGGTACCACAACTAATTTGCTTATTGCTATCAACAGCAAATATGCCAATCACTTCACACTTTGTGGTCAGCTCCATTCCGTATTATTGTTGCCATGGTTCTTCTTTATCAGCAGTTGAATGTTGCTTCTCTTCTCGGGGCACTAATGCTAGTTCTTCTGTTCCCCATACAGGTATCTGGTTTTGCCTTATTTCCCTCATCGTTCCTTATTTTAATAGTGTTGTTTTCATGGTGCATGTGTCTTTTAATTTGATCATCTTTTCATTCCCTGGCAATATGTTTCATTTGTAAGCATAAGTTTGCAATAGTCATCTTTGTTTGCGATCTGTTCTTGTTTTTTTTTTCTTTTTTAAATCTTGGAACTTTAACAATCTTTTGACTTTGTAGTTTCTGTAGATTTTACTTTCGATATCACTCTTTAGTTGGATGAATGTTTCTGATGATCTTCCTTCATCTATATTATTTGTAACTTTTGTTCTCTTAGACCATGTTGTGGAGTCTAGAAGGGTTACTTTATTCTGTTTCCCTTTGCCCCAGGGTCAATTCATTTATACTTACTGTATGAGTGCACAATCTTTTTAATTTTTTGTGGTAGGATAGTTTCTCTCTACTTTGTGGTGTCATGCTTTGGGTGCTTTTTGGGAGTTTCACAGGCTTATAACCAGCTTGATAGGGCTACTCTTATATGATTTTACTTTGCATTGCTTTCATGATTTGGAGGATGAATTGTTCCCCAACATGATTTTGTATTTATCTTCATCCAATCAAGATACATCTTTCATCTAACCAATAACTATACTGAAATGCACGCAATCCATAATGGTTAGCTTCCATTGCTAGAAAGAAATATTTTATCGAATGTACAGGAACAATTTATTGGTTCAAGTCCTACTCTTGAATAGCTTGTTCAATTTCTAATTCTTATGGGTCTCCAAGGCCTAAAAAAACAGAATGGCCTCTTATTGACCCAAGGACTGATGTGACCTGTCACAACCAGTCCCAAGCCGTGAAGGAAAATTTTTTAGGGATCCAAGGGACCCACAGACACCCCACTGTTCTGTAAATACCAAAAAAAGAAATGAATGAACAAATATATTTTTGCATTCATTTTTCTATAATTGACCCTCCGTCATGAGAAGCCCTAGGTCGCGAAGCTATTTAGGCGAAAACATGCAATGAACAAGGAAGAGAAAATTGCACAGTTCATTTGGTTTGTGATTTTACTAAACCATATTATATTTGACCCTAGAGAACTGTCGAAGGAGAATCTAATCCTAGATATCTTGATGAAAAATGTATATGTACTAGTGTGTGTTGATCAACTTAAATCTGGATGGATTGGCTAACTATGCAATCCTTATACTGCTGGGACTGAAGTTCTCGTAGAACTCATTTCCACTGCAGAACTCATTGAACTTTCTTCTCCAATGCTATTGGATTTGTTCATGTGGCATGTGCAATTACAGAGTTGAAGGGACACAGCACCTTTTTTTTTATCAAAAAATGAAAAGAAAAACCTTTCTACTTTTTTCAACGAAACATCCTTGATGATGCATGCTGTAAAAGAGTGTATAATTTATCTGACTATTTGAGGCCTTTTTAAGATCTGATGCTGCTGTATTTGACAGTTTGTTTTGTGCCTCTGTACCTTTGTCATCTCCCAAGTCACAAAAGCCCTAATTTTTCCATCTTTTGTTGGGTAAAGACATTTGTTATAAGCAGAATGCAGAAGTTATCTAAGGAGGGTTTGCAGCGTACAGACAAGAGAATTGGCCTCATGAATGAAATTTTGGCTGCAATGGATACTGTGAAGTATGATTATTTTGTTATGAGTTCCTTGTTTCATATGGTTTTGTTCTTGACTATTTTTCTTATAAGATTATCTACTGACTATCTGACTTTGCTGAAATGGTTTAGATGTTATGCATGGGAAAGTAGCTTCCAGGCTAAAGTTCAAGGTGTTAGGGATGATGAATTATCATGGTTCCGAAAAGCATCACTACTAGGAGCGGTATGCCAAGAATATTTTTAGCAAAGTTTCCATTCTTATATTTGACAAAGTTTTCATTTCTTTCTCACTTTGCCGTTTGAAAATTCTATAATATTAGTGTCACCTTTCTCTATTGTTGTTTAAATTGTTAGTTTGGTAATCTTGTTTCTCATATCCTGATTTTGGCATTGCATGCATGTCTCCTGGACATGCTCACTTTGCTTGAAATAAACAGCCGCATACATGTTATGATTTGTTTCATCACTATCTTTGTGTCAAACACATGGATGTGAGTTGTAGTGTATGATCCCAATTGATGCTTCAAAATGATAGCTTGAATAGCAGAACTGATTTCAAGAGAAGATGCTGCTTCTTGATATGGATCTGGTGAACATTTGTAGAACAAAGAAACCCAGTACCTGGTGATATAAGACAGGTAGAAATGGAAATAGACGATCAAAGAATTCCTTGTAGGAGAGGGATTAATTGAACAGTAGAAAGAGCACCCAATCGGAGAGGGCTGAAGAAATGATAGAAAACCCCATAGAAGAGGGTAGTAACAAAACAGATGAAGCACTCTCAAATCCGAGTCTATTTCTATCTTAAACACCAAGAAACCTAGTAACCTAAACCAACTAGGAAATTATTATCCTAATGAATATTATTTTTAATAAAAGTAAACCATACATGGCTTCCTAAAATAATGAAACTCTAGCATTACTAAATTACAAACATAGAAATAAATTGTAAAAAAAGCACCAAAGACATAAAAGTTATTTCGCCACATCACCTACTTTCAGAAAAATATAGAAAAAGAGAAAGGAAAGAAACAACAAAACAGGGCATAGCCTTGTTCTGGTAGGAAGCCTACTTGAGGCCACCATTGACTTGAGGGCTAGAGGAAAAACACATCTAGAAGAAATGCAATCAAAGTCCAAAATCAGAAACTGACAGTATAAGACAACTTCATTGATTGAATGTTGATTCCCAGGAGGAAAGTTGTTTATATATGGAAATGGATTGGGTTATTCTACACCTTAGAAGTTTTCTAGTTTCAAATGTTATACATAGATCATGGGTGATCAATTGATAGTATTTGCTGCTGCTAATTATTTGTGGGTTTTTCTGTGTGGTCACCATCACTTTTTTGCTTATGCATGTTTCCAATTATTTCCTTGTTTTGCAGTGTAATAGTTTCATACTAAACAGCATTCCAGTTATGGTGACTGTGATTTCGTTTGGTATGTACACTTTGCTTGGTGGAAATCTGACACCTGCAAGGGCATTTACATCTCTATCTCTGTTTGCTGTGCTTCGCTTTCCCCTCTTCATGCTTCCTAATATGATTACTCAGGTTTTGTCTTCCTTCTTTATTGTATCTCTTATAGTCCTGCTTACTGCTGAGATATTGCTTATGATATTTCTGCGTGGAGAGAGATAAACTATGATGGCTGTTTTTTTCTGTCATTAATTTAGCTTCTATTTACCATGCTGTTAACTCCTTAAGTTGAACTGTTTAGATTGATTTAATTACTGAAATTGACTTAGTTCTTTCTTTTAAACTAATGTTGCATTAGCTGAAATAGAATACATTATGCTAAAACAGTTTAGCCAGGAAGCCATAGCTTGATCCAATGGCAAGAGTATTGGGCTTGCAACCATGAAGATGCAAGTCTGAATTTTGAGAACACTGCTTCATGCCAAAAGCTGGCAGTAGGCACTTTCTAAACTTTCTCCCAGGAATTTACTATGGTGGGTCAACAGATGTCTTTTTCTACAAAACTTTAGCCAGCCAAAATCTGATCCTTAGCACATTAACACAAAGGACTGATAAATTTGAAGATGACACTCTAGAAAAACTGACATACAGAGAATTGATCATATGTCTTTTAAATAACCCCAATCTTTGTTTCTTTTCAATATTCCAACAACTTTTTGGTGGTCAGCTTTTAATTTTGTCATGAGTCCAAACCAAGGCACGTAAATAATATGTTCTATTCAGCAACTGTCCTTTTTGTTTCTAATCATATTTAATTCCTTTTCATTTACATTACTGATTGATTGCTGCTGTATAATTATATATTGCACTTAGTTAAATGATTTGATAGCTCAGTTATTGTTATTCATGATATTGAACTATACTGAGTTCATTTAATTGAACCAACTGCTTGGTCCACATTCCCCTGTTGTTTCGTTCTTTTGGTTTCTAATGGTTTTAATCTTACAGGTGGTAAATGCAAATGTGTCCTTAAAGCGTCTGGAGGAACTATTTTTAGCTGAAGAGAGAATCCTTCTACCAAACCCTCTTCTTGATCCTTCCTTACCAGCTGTTTCCATCAAGAATGGATACTTTTCTTGGGATTCAAAGGTTTAATGCATCAACTATAGTGCTTATGCATTACATGCTTGCTCCTGTTTTCTCTAGTTATGCTTGCACATGCAATTACATTTTATTGCATCAATCATTTATGTATGATATCATCTTCTGATGGATTATCAGGATTGCTTGTTAGGTTTAACTATGCATTTCTGTAAATATACAAATTCAGTAATCATATTTGAGCTTGGTTTAGGCGTTTCACAATTCAGTGCTACTCTTTCTGCTGCATCTTGCTGTTGGATGAAATGCTAATTATCTGTCCTATATGCATGCTTTAGGAAAAATGAAGTTCCCCTTTAGACTTGCATGCCTACTGTTTGTTCCTAAGATGTAGAAATGATTACACATGACTAGTTATCAACATTAGTTATACATACATGCAGTATCTAATTGTGTGGAGAATTTAACACAAGTATATTTTCATTTTTGTAATTCATCCTATAGTTATTGGGAGTACAATGTTAATACATTTATTTCCAGCTAACTTCTTTATGCTGACATGGTTCTGGCTTTGATGTAGTGCATGTTCGCTAGTTATTGGCACTTGTAACCATTAAGATTTTGGTTTTGTTTCCAGGCAGAGAGACCCACATTGTCAAATATCAATTTGGATGTACCAATTGGTAGCCTAGTTGCAGTTGTTGGCAGCACTGGAGAGGGTAAGACCTCACTTGTTTCAGCAATGCTGGGGGAGCTTCCTGCAACATCAGATGCCAGTGTTGTTATTAGAGGAACAGTAGCTTATGTTCCACAAGTTTCCTGGATTTTTAATGCAACAGTAAGTTGTGCTTGCTTATTTTGTGTGCATGTATATTATGGTATGCTTGTCCTCTGTGTGAATATGTAAATTGGTCATGATAGCAGTTATAGGTAATAACTAAAATCTTGTAATGAAGCTGTGTTGATTATATTAATGCATTCAAGGCGTGTTATATTTTATTCAGTTAGGCTACATCATTTGAATTACTTAAAGTTCACTCGTTAATTAGTTGATTGTGTTTTCCTTCAATCCTTCAATTCTGTGAACTTATAGTCTATCATTTCAGGTACGGGATAACATTCTCTTTGGATCTACCTTTGATTCAGCAAGATATGAGAAGGCAATTGATGTGACTGCATTGCAACATGACCTTGATTTACTGCCTGTAAGCTATTTGTGAAACTTGTAAAATGGAGCTATCTTATGGACTTCAAGACGTCTAATCATTATGCATTGTTTATTTTTCTCACCTGTTTGATTACTAGGGTGGTGATCTCACCGAGATTGGTGAAAGAGGTGTGAATATCAGTGGTGGGCAAAAGCAAAGAGTTTCCATGGCTCGGGCTGTATATTCCAATTCAGATGTTTATATTTTTGATGACCCCTTAAGTGCTCTGGATGCCCATGTAGGCCGACAGGTAAGCTCATTATTTAGCAATGACGCTGCTCTCTTTTCATGGTTGCTCCCAATGGAAAATATGATGTGACTTATGGTCCTGAGACACTGCATACATGAGTTAATACTTTTCACTAATGTTGATGAGAATTAAATATGGGTCTCTGATATCCATGCCGGATCAATTGGTAGGATAGGAATAAAATAAATTTTTGCACATGCATGTCCATGTGAATATTCCTTGCAAACATAGTAGAGATTGGGACCAAAGAAAAATATCTATTGCAAGGAATGATCCTGCTGAAGTAGGATTCTAATTTCTAATATTGTTGGGAAGAGGATGCTGTATTGGGGTGGGGTTATGATTTCCACGTGCATATCCATGTGGACGGACAAGTCTTTGCAAATTTATTAGAGAAATAGGGAATAGAAAAGACAACTCTATTGCCAAGGAACGATCCTGCTGAAGTAGGATTCTAGTGTCTAATGTTGTGGGGAAGTGAACACTGTATTTGGGGTGGGGTTTTGATTGGTCTCATGTGCACACCAATGGATAATTTATGCTTTCCTAATGACTTGAAGTTCTTACTAAACTTCCTTTCACTTAGATGTGAGTTTAGTATATTTGATTCTCATTTATAACCTGCTGTGCTGCTGGAGTGTGGGCTAGTAGACTCTCATTGCACTGCAGAGGTATCCAGGGTTCAACCTGGGAAATTGCCAGTGTTCACCTTGTAGGAAAAGAAATATATCTGCTTTCATCTTTATGGGATGTCCTTTTGTCTTAGTAACACTCGCTACATATGTTCTTAAAATTTGATATTTAAGTTTATTTTTATTTCTAGAGCTTTGGTATGCATACGGACAAATCATACAAAATTTTTAATACAAACTGATGCAGCAATTACTCTTTTAATGCCTAATCAATTATTTATTATTTATGGGACCTACAATTCACCACCTACACTTGCCACACTGTCTGTTGGAATTTCAGTGTTATTTTTTAGTGCATAGCAATTTCGTTATTTTATTCTAGCAAAGGTGATCTATGTGCAACTACCTATTATCTCCAGGTTTTTGATAAATGCATCAAGGGAGAATTAAGCAGGAAAACGAGAATTCTGGTCACAAACCAACTTCATTTTCTTTCTCAAGTTGATAGAATCATCCTGGTTCATGAGGGTATGGTGAAAGAGGAGGGCACCTTTGAGGACCTCTCAAATAATGGAATGCTGTTCCAGAAGCTGATGGAAAATGCAGGGAAAATGGAAGAATACGAAGAACAGGAAAATAATGAAATTGTTGATCATAAAACCTCTTCAAAGCAGGTTGCTAATGGGGTAATGAATAACTTGCCAAAGAATGTAAGTGGTACAAAGAAACCAAAAGAAGGCAAATCTGTTCTTATCAAGCAAGAAGAACGGGAAACAGGTGTTGTCAATTTGAAAGTGCTGATAAGGTAATAAAATACAGACAAAAATCTGGTGCTTCAATATTGTGTTTTGTGCTTCAATATTCATATTCCCTATCTTCTGTCTCTAAAAAGGGCTTCATCACCTTTCTAGTGTCTGATCTTGCTGGAGTCGTTTTTTCATTTCTTTTTTGTGTGCAATAAATCATTGCTTCTCTAAAAGAAAGAAGGTGAAGAAAAAAAATTCTTGTATCAATATATTACATATGCTAGAAATTGGAATTTTGGGTGGTGAAGGGGCCAAGCTGCATGTTAGAGAAGGGGATTAGCTCCCCTTAAATGTTTGCACTTCCCTCATTTAATCCTTGAAATTTTCCACAATTTTCATATAGTTCCAAACAAAGCTGCATTGGGTGCCCCTCATAATTTTAAGTTTAAAAGAAAGTTCATTAAATGCTATCAAATATATTTATTTTGTACTTGAAATACAAGTTGAATGTGTTATTGATAGTTGTTTTGTTTCTCATTTGCAAATCACACAACAATATGGATAATAATTAACATACATCATTGCATTCACCTACTTTTCATTCTTTGCTTGACTCTTTTGATGTAATATTTTTCCAAAAAAATTATTATGTGATCATCTATAAATATGTACATAGATATTTATAAATAGCCCATGGATAATATGTATAGTGTGCCATACTCATATTTATTCTCATTCACTAGAAAATCTAACTGCTGTAACAAAAAAAAATTACCTTTGCCACTAGTGGTGATGGGCACTTTACTGACATGTTCTTCATTTAGTTTATTTTACCAATGACAGCTGTAAATATGATTTCATTGTTAAATAAAATTTCTCTTGCTTGAGGAAAAATATAGAAAAAAGATACTGCACTGCTTGTTTGTTTCTTGGTTATTCCTATTGGCATGCTGCTGCCTCTCATTCTGATCCTCTGATGTGTTGAGGAGGATTGCAAAATCATAGTGTAAGGTAATAAATTTGTTTACTCAACATGGTTTAGATGTTGAAATGAAATATTAAATGGTAGTTCCACATTATGAATGAACATGCAATGTTAAGGCATCTTTGAGGTGAGTTATTGGTTACAGTGTTTTGATTACAGAACTGCTCTCAATATTTCCTTTGGTGGAATCTTTATGATGTTATATCAGCATATTGATATGCTGATCAGTGGAGCTCAGGAGGAGATACTGTAAAGGAAGTGCAGCTAAAATGAAAATCAGCCTTATAAAACAGAAAGGTTCTAGGTTCTAAATGTTCAGATAAAATGGACAAAATGAAGTGTGAATTCAGGTACTAACGTAGAACAATTATCCTAGGAGTTTACAGACCAGATTAACAAGGCCAAGTCTTAAAAGAAGTCTGCAACGAAACTTGGAAGCATCTCATATGAAACATGAAGTTACTATATTCTTGTTTTAATTATTTTCTTAGTTAATTTTAGATTTTAATTATTTGTTTCCTACATAACTTAAGACTTTTAATTTAATTAGCATTTTACTATTCAGGAATTCTAATGCTAGATGAATTCTATTAATTATATAAGTTTTAATTAGGAATCATTTCCTATAAAAGATTTTAGTACTAATATAAATAGAGATGTATAGTTTATTTTATGGAGATGAAGACTATTATTCAAATTCAATAAAATACCAGAGAATTTTCTCTAGATTTCTCAATAGTTAGGTCTGTAACCTTGGGGCTTGAGAACCTTAGTTTTATTTTTGCTATACATTGCATTAGGTGCTATAAGAGTGGGTCAACATCTGGATTGATGGCGAACTGTGAAGAGAATCGTGGAATAGATGGTGGCAACCATCTCCGTGATGGTGATCAGAGGATACAGGCTGTTTAAGATTAGCTAGATTGCCATTCAGTAGCGATAATAGTTTTAGAGGGGTGAATGCAAATTGGATTTGGCAACCTTAATGCTAGATTTGATGACCTTACATCTAGGCTTGAGGCACTAGGTGATGTAAAGCTTCCTAGTTCAACCTCTCGTTGAATCTAATAAGAACAATCAGTAACTAGCAACACATAATCTTTTTGCAAAGGATTCGCTCCAATTTATATTTAACGAAAATAATTGCCAAAAAAATAATGATCTTTATTGTCTGTTCTGTTCTTCCTTTAAATACCCTCCAACTAAGGAATTACAATCCAATAAGTAACTAAAACCAAATACTAATTTGACTAGAAAACTAACAACTAACTAGAATAAAATAACTAAAGCTAATAAACTTATGACTTCTCTTTATCCCACACATCTCCTTTGCCCAGTAGACTTCGTGAGTTAAAGGCCGCCTTCCTCAGTATCCTGATTTGCATCATTAGGGTTGCACACAAACATGAACCGGGGAAGAAGAGAGGCACGCGCCTGGGATGACTTTCTCAACCAACCTTTCATTAAACCAGTTCATACAAATCCCTGTGGTCAGTAAGGTTATATGATAAAGAAGATCAATATTGGCTGATGGGAGGCACAAAGAGTAAATGAACGTGCTTGAAGACTTATCTCACGGTCAACCTTACCTTGGATCTATTCTTGAAATTCCACTTGGATAACTATTTGTCTATGTGAAGGGTGTTGGTGAAGATGAATTTGGTGGAGACCATGAGACCTTTTCATATCAAAACAAACAACCACAACCCGAGAGTTGAGTGTTAGTATGAGCAAGAATCTTTCAATGATAAGGTTGTCCTATGCGAACCTGATGAAGAAGATTTATATGATGATGAAGATCTTGCAAGCTAGGACATGAAGGACCCAATAATTTCTGACGAGTCTTCTGGAGATATATGGAAAATTATTTTGGTGTTCCTTTAAATACAACGGTTGAAATATTGGAGGACATACATGATGTTAAACTCATGTTTGAAGAAGAAAAATATGGGAATGAACTATAAGTGGATTTCATAGGAACAAAAATATAACATCAAATATGGATTTTTTCTTATTATACACACATCATAAATTAAATTTTGAAGTTCACGGGTCAATGACATGCTACTTCATGAATATGTTAGCTACAATATTATATTCAAAGTATCTGTTCCTTTAGAATGGAAGAGTTCAATTTCTGACAGATAACTCGACGAAAAGTTTTTCTCAAGTGGGGATGATTGATGTAGAACAATTATCTAAGAAGTTTACGAACTAGATTGACAAGGCCAAGCCTAAAAAGAAGTCTGCAAAGAAAACCCAAAAGCATCTCATATGAAACATGAAGTTACTATTTTCCTGTTTAATTTTGGATCTTAATTATTTGATTCCTACTTAACTTAACTTAGAATTTTTAATTTAATTTGTATTTTACTATTTAGGAATTCTAATGCTATATGGATTCCTATTAATTATGGAAGTTTTAATTAGGAATCCTTTCCAATAAAGGATTTTAGTACTAATATAAATAGAGATGTTTAGTTTATTTTATAAAGATAAAGACTATTATTCAAATTCAATAAAATACTAGAGAATTTTCTCTAGATTTCTCTACAGTTAGGTTTGTAATTTTATAGCTTGAGAACCCTAGTTTTATCTTTGCTAAACACTACGGCAGGTACCACACCTAAATTGCACAAGGGGGAGATTCAAGTATTTCCTTTTCCAAGAATGGCTTTTTATTGATTCCTACATGACGTGTGCTGAATCATTTGTTAATTGTCAGTGATAGGTTCTTATCTTTGTTTCTTCCATAATATTCTGACGAGTATTGTGATTACTTCATACCAGGTACAAGAATGCATTAGGAGGTGCATGGGTGGTGATGGTACTCTTTATGTGCTATTTAATGACAGAAGTTTTACGTGTTTCAAGTAGTACATGGTTGAGCAATTGGACAAATCAAGGCACTTCAAAGAGACATGGGCCTCTCTACTATAATCTAATCTATTCCTTTCTATCAATTGGTCAGGTATCAATCAGTCTCAATCAGTCGGATGAAATTAAGTTACATTTCAAGCATAGATATTCCTTTTTATGCTTTTTTCCGATAAATCATTATTCTATGTTGCTTTGTTTCCAGCTTTTCCAAAAATGCAGAAACATCTTCACCATCCTTTTGTTTTAAAGGAATAGTTTCAAAATCTTGTATCTTCTATCCCATACCAACTTAATTTTGAATCTTTTTTTCTTTTATATCCAGGTGTCAGTGACATTATTAAATTCATATTGGTTGATTACATCAAGTCTCTATGCCGCCAAGAGACTGCATGATGCGATGCTTAATTCCATACTAAGAGCTCCAATGGTCTTCTTCCACACCAATCCACTTGGACGTATTATCAATAGGTTTGCCAAGGATCTAGGTGATATTGATCGAAATGTTGCCATATTTGTAAATATGTTCATGGGCCAAATATCACAGCTTCTTTCTACATTTGTTCTCATTGGAATTGTGAGCACCATGTCTTTATGGGCCATAATGCCACTTTTGGTTTTGTTTTATGGAGCCTACCTTTATTACCAGGTACCCCGAACCTTTTATTCTCGCATTCCTCATTTATTCCTCTTTTTAATTTTTGTTTCTAAAATGTTCCTCCTCTCTTCTGACATTTTATCTTTTCCTGTTTAGTATTTTCTTTCATTTTGTATTTACCTCATGCTAATATTTTTTGTTAAATATTTTTACCTCATGCTAGTATTAGAGCAGGCACTAGTTCCATCAGCAAATTAGTAACTCAAAGCAAGTATGATCAGATCATTTCCAATAAATGCAAATATATGTTGAACTCTAGAGAAATGATAGCTGACCAACTTTGTTGAATACTGTTGACATTTGATAAAAAGTGTGCGTGTATGCCCAGACACACAGACAGAATGCACACTTATGTACTGTATGTATTCTAGACTTGGCAGAATTATAATGATGGATAGCTTCGAAGATTGTAGAATTGTAGTTCTGTTGATGGGAATTAGGTTTTGGGATTGAAGTCCAAGGAATCTAAGGATTTGGGTTAGATTAAGCCTGTTGATAATAATCTGAGAACCGTGGCAGCAAATATTAAAGCAAGGATGAAATAGAGAAACAAGGGAAAGCCTTGGGCACCAAGCCTATGAAATAATGTAACTCCCGATATGACATTTACATTCTTATTGAAAATTAGAACTCCTAAATAGACTAGGACTTAGATTTATAAATAATACTTCATAACTATTCTTGAATTAACTAGGAAAGTAAATAAAATAATTATTAATTAAAGAGTAAAGACTAAGAAACCATGCTCCAAAATATGATTAGGTGACAAAGGGTGGGAAAAGAAAACAACACTAAACAACAATAACTTGAAGAAAATTGAGATTAGAACAAGAGAATAAGTTTCAGGTTTGTAGAAAACCAAAACTGAAAGGAAACCATAATGAAAAAGCTTGTGAGCGACTAGCCCTTCTGCCAAATCTTGAAATTTGCAGAAAGATGCAGAATTAACAATTCTTCCCCTACAATTAGGAGTAATTTCTTAAAGCCAGATGCTAAGCTCCAAAATAAGACTAGATCCTCCACAAAGTCTGAAAAGTATGAAAGCCCCCTGTTATGCATAAATTATACTTGATTCAAACTTTAATCCCTAACAAGAAATCAACCATGGACATGTGTTCCTTGACCAAAAACAACTCTTGATTGATGAAATTAAACTAGCCTTGGGTTCCATGAAAATTCTTCTCTAAATATGACAGCCACTCCACCATACTTCCGCATCAATTTGGATTGATTGTAGAACTAAGGACAAGATTTTGTTAGTTTGTTCTGTGATATTGGCCCCTATGTTTATTCTCAGTTCCCTCATGCAGGTTAGTTTATGTTTTCTTTCTTGCCTTGTCTGTTCAATGTGAATCAGACTACTTTTGCTGCTGCTATTATGGAAAAACTCAATTTAGCCAGTTTTTTATCATCATGTCCTTCATTCATCTGAATTCTAACAATTGCAATAATTTTTATTTTATCTGTCATATCATGCCATTCATCAGCATTTTGATTTCGAGATTTCATCATTTATTGTCATGGACACTGTTAAGGTACTTGGAAGTTTACAGCATAAAGTTTGTATCATGCCATGTTTGTTGAAATCAAAGAATATCAGAATATCTTGTAGATTGACGAGTAGTTCTGTATCTAGTAGGAGATTGATGCAATGCTTGCTCATAAATAGCTTTTATCATTTTTGTTCTCTTATTATTGCTATCATGAATTCTTGCTGCAGTATATCTAGGATAAAGAACATATTATGATGCTTCAGTGACTTTTTGGAAGATAAATAATTTCTATCCTTAGATGCATTTTTATTTCTAAATGCATAGTTCTATCTAAGAACCATTTTGTTCTACAGAGCACAGCCCGTGAAGTAAAGCGACTGGATTCCATAACTAGATCACCTGTTTATGCACAATTTGGAGAAGCTCTGAATGGTCTGTCAACTATTCGTGCATACAAAGCTTATGATCGGATGGCCAGCATAAATGGAAAATCAATGGACAACAATGTCAGATACACCCTTGTCAACATGGGTGCAAACCGCTGGCTGGCAATCCGGTTGGAAACATTAGGGGGCATTATGATTTGGTTTACAGCGACCTTCGCGGTTATGCAGAATGGGAGGGCAGATAACCAGCAGGCTTTTGCATCTACAATGGGTCTACTTCTCAGTTATGCTTTAAACATCACTAGTTTATTGACTGCTGTACTGAGACTTGCTAGTTTGGCCGAGAATAGCTTAAATTCTGTGGAACGGGTTGGCACATATATAGAGTTGCCATCAGAGGCTCCACTTGTTATTGAGAGCAATCGTCCCCCTCCTGGATGGCCTTCATCAGGAGCGATCAAGTTTGAAGATGTTGTCTTACGTTACAGGCCTGAACTTCCACCAGTCTTGCATGGGTTGTCCTTCACTATTTTTCCTAGTGACAAGGTTGGGATTGTTGGAAGGACTGGTGCTGGAAAGTCCAGCATGCTCAATGCTTTATTTCGAATTGTAGAGCTGGAAAGAGGAAGGATTTTGATTGATGATTGTGATATTTCAAAGTTTGGATTGATGGATCTACGCAAAGTACTTGGTATCATACCACAGGCACCTGTTCTTTTTTCAGGTACACTGTCTAAAATCTTATTTTGAAGTTTGAACCATGATTATAATGAATTATACTTAGTTGACTGCCCCACTTTTCTTTTGTTTAGGAACTGTCAGGTTTAATCTTGATCCTTTCAGTGAACACAATGATGCTGATCTTTGGGAGGCTTTGGAGAGGGCTCATTTGAAGGATGTTATCCGAAGGAATTCCTTAGGACTGGATTCTGAGGTATATTTTGAGATTTTCCTTTTAATGCATCTCTCTTGTTGTTCAGGTATCTTTTGCTTCCAAGGGCTGATTTTATCATCTAGCATAACTATTGCACGGCAGCTTAGGGGTTTTGTTCTGGTACTGTTTTATTGAGACAGTAAACAGTAACCCTAATAGGGACTTTAGGGTTTGAATTGATCTTTTGGTGGCTAATGGTTATAGGTTTGATTGGGTATGAACGTGTGGATGTTTAGGAGTTCCAATGGAGGCTGTTTGATGGTGAGGATATGGGGGTTTGTTTGCTGCAAAACTGTAGAAAGATGGAAAGTTTTTCTAGGAGTCACACTTGGGAGGAAAAACTTGGTTCGTACTTAAAGTTCTTAGGAGTTATTACACGTAAGAGAGATTGCATCACGCTTTCAAAAGTATATAGTTGGAAGTTTTATTCATAAATTCGTGTGAAACCACCAGGAAGATCACCAAACAAGAGAGACACAATCTTGAAGAAGGTTTTATTTTTATTCAATAATTCAATGAACTTATAACTGAATATCTAGATGTTTATTTAGATGCGTCAAACTAAATAAAATAATAAGTCTTAAATCCATAAGGATATGTTTGGTGCACTGGACATTATAACAACACAAATTGTCTAATGAAGCTATTTGGTGTCCCCATGAAACAGGAAAAGAGGTGGTTTCAATCTTGTCTCATAATTTTTTTTTTCTTGAACACCCCCCAAGGATAAGCTTGTGTTGTCCCCTGGGACAAACTTATCCAAGCATTCTTTGTATGCTACCCATACTTATTTCTCTTAAATTGGAAAATATCATCGCCTTTTTGAGCTTTGGACTTTTTGCATATAACTTTTTATGAAAATAAATAAAATTAATGAAAATTTAATTATTTTTAAAAATAAATGTTTATTTATGAAAAATAAAATAAAGAAATTAATTATTTCAACAATAATAAAATTTATTTACTTCAATTATTTTTTTAAAAATAAAATACTTAGATTTATAATTTCAAAATAAATAAAATAAAATAATAACTTTATTTGTGAAAATACTCAAATATATTAATAAATAAAAGACTAGTTTTTAATTATGTATAGAGTTATTTGTTAAACATAATTAACTTTTTTATGATCATTGTTAGACCTAACACAGAGCCACCTAGCTAAAATCCCAGATCATCAACTCATGGGTCAACTTGCTAGGTTAGTGAGCTGATTCAATGGGTTAATTATTGTAACTTCAACTTTCTAATATTAAAACTAAATTGAATCATTTAAAAAATAGGTCCAAGGTTTGAATTCTACTCTAAGCAATTTTTTTTTCAAAGTCAACTTTTTGACCTGAAGTCATGGTTGGATTTGACTCGGTTTACTAGTTGTGATTGGATCAATGACCTAGCCAGTCTAATTATAAACTGTCGAGCCTGGTTTGTACAATCATGCATTGGATATTTATTACTGTATTTAATTAATTAATTAATTATATTTTAATTAAGTATTTTATTATTAAACAAATAAGAATTAAATAACATAATATAGTATTATTTTATAACAGAATTAATTCTATAAATTGAAAACAATTAAAAAGAATTATATTATTATTTTTGTATTTATTCATATGAGAAAGCATGAGAGTATTATTGTCCTTATATAGTGTTGATCTGTCTTGTTTTATGGTTGTCAAATGCAATACAGAGTTTTTATTCCAGTCCAATCCAATGCGCACCAAACAAGCTTATCCTGAATTGCCTAATTCAGTCCAGTCTTATCCTTCCAATTCTGTCCAGTATACCATACGCATCCTAAGAGAATTAGAATCTTACTATATAATAAATATAAATAGTTCTAGATAATAATAAAATCTAGAATAATCATACAATATTAAAATTCCAAAATAAACAAATACCATTGTCCATTATTGCCCTTTATTCTCCATAACAAACTCTTATTTGAAAATAAAGCATTACAAGCATGGGTATTCATAGGCTCTATACACTCCTAAAGCTTTAAGTAGTTGGATTCCTATTCCAATGAGTTAATGAACTTGTAAATAAGAAAACAATATTAATCCTAGGGACTAATACGACACATAATAAAATAATACTATTATTCCGCTTCTCTTCTTGTCTGCATCACCGACCCAGTGCAAGGAGATGGGATGGGTGTTCTGAGTAACATGTTGTAGAAGTTTGTTGTAAATGTCTCTTAAGTCCTGTTAGTCAGAATTATTTTAAGCATGAAGAGTTTTTCTTCTCTTGTTCTCCCCTTCAAGAATATCTAAGAAGAGTTCTTGATTAGTCTTTTAGTACTGTTACAGCTTTTCCATCTTATAGAATTTCCTGCATTTTCTTCTTCACTGTTTTGTTATTAACCTTTTATTGAGAGTGTCTGCTTGCATGTGTAAAGGAAAAGTTTGGTTAAAACCTTTTACATAAATTCTTAATATTTACTCTGAGGCTCCTTTGCCTTTTGTTTTTCTAGCTTCAATTTCATATAGTTACTCCTCTATACATAAATTCTTAATATTTACTCTGAGGTTCCTTTGCTTTTTGTTTTTCCAGCTTCAATTTCATATAGTTACTCCTCTATTCTATGGTCATTATCTTTTTCTGCTAAAACTCTGGTTTGTTGCAATAATTTATCAAGTCCTAAATATTTCCAATTTTAAAATCCATTAGATGGGTTCATCTAGTAGAAAGAACTCAGCTCAAGCATATGACTATAGAGTTTGTATTTGTATTACATCGACAAAGTGTCTTGTAATTTATTTTTTTCCCACAGTTGCTATATTTTTTTGATCATTTTATACAAAGACAAAAAAAAGGAACAAAAGGAAAAGTAAACGAAGGAAATAAAGGGTTAAATGGAGACATGAAATGGGATTGATTTTTTTATTCAAAAAACAATTTATCTGTATGGTTGACATCTTTATCATTGTAGTTATGCTATTCTCTCTATTCGTAGGTTTTTGTGGCTTAAAAGTAGGAGTTAATTTATCAAGGACACATGTTCATAGCAAAATTGTGTAACAATATGGTTTTGATAAATGCTTAAGAAAGAAGGGCAAATAGAATAGCACATGGGAATCCCTTTTAATTTGATGGTGACTGGAATGATTGAATATGCATAAAATTGCAAACTAAACTCACCAGTCCTTTATCCCTATGATTGGATATGCATATGTTATATGCTTGACCTATTATTAACTCTTTTGCTTGAATATCTGTAAATGCTCTGTTGAATTTGAACAATAACATTCCTCATAAGTTGTTTAGGTTACAGAGGCAGGGGATAATTTCAGTGTTGGACAGAGACAGCTGTTAAGTCTTGCTAGGGCATTGTTGCGAAGATCAAAGATACTTGTTCTTGATGAAGCTACTGCAGCTGTTGATGTCAGAACAGATGCTCTTATTCAGAAAACTATTCGAGAAGAATTCAGATCATGTACAATGCTAATTATTGCACATCGACTCAATACCATCATTGATTGTGACCGGGTCATTCTGCTTGATTCTGGCCGGGTATGACATTGTGTTTTAATTTTATTCCAGGCTCTTTTTTCTTTCATGGGAAGTGACTTGTAGGAAGCCCTTTCTCACATTCTGTGTGTAAGGCTACAAACGAATAGAAATGTTATTGTTTTAAAGGAAAATCAACCTTAAATTATGTCAGGTGACCTGTTTCAAATCCCAAGTCATTTTCATATCTTCAAACTTACTACTATTAGTTGAGCCCTGAACCTGTAATATTGAACTACCATCAATCACTTCCAGTGACCAACAGACTGCTGCTGCCTATTATGGAATCAACTGATAGACTGTTAAGAAAATTCTGATGTTTTTTGCTTCTATTATTTTTCTGTTTTTGTTCCTTCAGGTTCTGGAGTATGATAAACCAGAGGAACTGCTTTCAAATGAAAATAGTGCATTCTCCAAGATGGTTCAAAGTACAGGGGCTGCAAATGCTCAGTACTTACGCAGCCTGGTAATGGGAGGGGAGCGAGAGAGTAGGTTGGGAAGAGAAGAGAACAAACAGTTAGATGGACCGAGGAGATGGCTGGCCTCCTCTCGTTGGGCTGCTGCAGCACAGTTCGCTCTTGCTGTTAGCCTCACTTCATCGCAGGATGACCTCCAACAGTTGGAAATTGAGGATGAAAACTCTGTTCTGAAAAAAACAAAGGATGCGGTGGTAACTTTGCAAAGAGTGTTGGAAGGGAAGCATGACAAAGTAATTGATGAGTCACTAAATCAATATCAAATATCCAGAGATGGGTGGTGGTCAGCTCTTTACAAAATGGTTGAAGGTAACAATTTATTTTCCTTTGCTGTGTTGCATACTCCCTGTATATCCTGATATGCCTTCTGAATTAATATATTTAAGCAACCTGTCAGTTTAAATTTGTAACTTTTTCTATTTCCTGCAATGCTTAATCTTTCTTCTAGCAAGTATTTTGTGGATAATGTTTCATCGGTATATCACACCATTGTTTCATACCCAATGTTACTGATGATCATTACAGTATGTGTAATTATTATAAATGGTCGAGTGTAATGATTTTTTCCCGTTGTACTTTTTGAAACTAGAAGCGAACATAATCTTGCATACACCTAACAAGCAGTAACAGAGCTGTCAATTTCAAATTCTTAATGTAATATCTTATCTTACTATATTTCATTTTCCTTTTCTTTTCAGGTCTTGCCATGATGAGCAGACTGGGTCGGAACAGGCTTCACCAATCAGACTATGGCTTAGAAGACAAAACAATTGACTGGAACCATGTTGAAATGTAGGAATCACTGTGGTTTATCTCTGGGTTCAAAGAAGGCTTTGTAACTATGCTTAATGGTAGCAAACTTACTGCAAGTACCTAATGTTTTTCTAATTTAGCTTCTGGAATTTGTCAAACTCGTATGCGAAAGATTTCGAGGGTGTTATATACAAGAACACTGGTTTTTTCGTACACTAGGCTCATGAACCAGGTTTTGACCGCCAAATGGATTCTTAAACGTGTACTATTAGAAGAATCCGGATACTTGCTATGTATGAACTCTGATGACCCTAAAATAAGCTGTAGAAACCAGTCAATCTGCTCGTTCTTCCTTTTGTGATTCAAGACATTTCTGTTCTCTTCGACATGAATATGTTGCCCATAGGTCAAGTGGCACGATGAGTCTGCAGATGCTCAAGGTTATGAATAGGGAGCCGATGAGTTTTAGCACTGGTATGAGTTGTGGCTGTTGGATCTATTAAGGGAACGTTTGGTATTGCGTTTGTACCTGCGTTTCGCGCAAATTTGAATTTTTTTTTTTTTGTTAAAATTGAGTGCGGTTTGTATTTTTTAGATCGTTTTGATGTGCTGATGTCAAAAATGATTTTTAAAAAATAAAAAAACATCATTGGTATGCATTTCGGCATGAAAAACTATTTGAAAAGTACCCGCAACCACACTGCCAAACACGCTCTAAGGCGAGTCAGGTGACTTGAGTGCAAGCCCCTTGGATTGGTCTTGTATTCGTCTTGGAAAGGCAATACCTTTACGACATCTGTAGAGTTCCGTACCTGTCCTCTACAAGTTCGCTAAAATAAAGAAACCCGTTTGGACGTGGAAAGAATGGCTGCTCCACGAAAGTCGATTTCCTTGGAGATATCAAAAGTAATTATTGATAGCATCTCGCTGGCTAGCGAAGATGCATGCTGTTTGTGTACACCCTCCAAACCTTGGTGGTGAGTTTTAATCTTGTTATTGCACAGTGAATTAGTGGCTGATATCCATGTGTTTCTGTCTGGGGATTGTTCCGTTCCAGCATTTTTGTTTTTTTCTTATCCTGCTCCGACGAATGCAGTTCTTATTATGTCATTGAACAAATGGGTTTCTGAGTTGGGTTTGAGTTAAAGAGATCCTGCAGTCCTTTTATTTGTTAAAAAACAGAGAGTTCAGCCAAGGGTGATTGTTACAATGAATTCAAGTCATTGGTAACTTTGAGAGAAGTAAATTAAATTTGACCCCAGTCATGGTAAATTTAAGCCATTATAGAGAAACCCGAAACCAAGCCCATGCCTTGTGCTTTGCCATCGTCACACTTTCACGGTGTATCATATAAATTCATACTCCTTTTATTGCATTATTCTAAAGGCACTCTTTACTGTCGAGTTAAAATTCCGATCTGGAAACAAAAAGGTAATTTACATTATTGTATTTAGCTTAGGAATTTCAATTAATTAGTATTTTATTATTTAAAAATTATATTAATTAGATGAGTTTTAATTACAAATCCTTTCTTGTAAAGGATTTTAGTTTTAATTAGAAATTTTTTTCTATAAAGAATTTTAGAATTAATATAAATAGAAGTTTCTAGGTTATTTTGATATTAAGATTATTACTCAGATTTTGAATAAAACACTATAGAGAATTTTGATATTAGAGCAGGTTAATATATTTAATAAACAGAAATAGTAGTAACCCACTTTACGATGCAGGAGTAGAGGCCCTTTAAGGCACTATGCAAGCTTAGGAGCAGAAATTAGATTGTTTTGCACTAGCTAAGGAACAAAAAATGAATCGTTTGGAGCAAGTCATAACAAATCTAACTCGATTAATGGATAACGCTAACAAGGATCATGAATAAGAGAGGAACTTTCATAGAGACTTACCTCGAGGTAGGCTAAATCCTAGATTTATTCCTGAATTTGATGAGATTCTATTCTATAATAGGAGATTTTTTAAGAAAATATTTATTAACTGGTTGAAAGAGTTGGAAACTTATTTTTATTTCAACAAGGTTCTTTATCATCAAAAGATATGACTTGTCACACACACACAAACTTTTTTATAGTACTAGAGAATAGTGGTTTGAATTTCAAGACTTTAGAACTCTTACCAACCTTTAATTTGTTCATGACAAGATTTGAGACAATCATTAATTTTGAAGTTTATATAATATGGTTATGAAAAAATTTTATAATAGGTAAATAAACAATTACATTATTATTATTTGTCTCTTTTTTTCAACTTCTAAAAAAGCAAGGAAGAAAAATATAGAGGTGGTGTCGTCTCTTTAAAGTAAACAGCTTCAACATCACCTTAATGATGATAACAACATTGTTAGAAATACTATTCTACTTGTCAATGTATCATCTGCTAATAATGAAGAAGAAATCAAGAAGCTCTTAAATTAGTATAAAGCAATGATTCTCAAGGTCTTAAAACACTAAAAGAAAAGCCAAAACAAGTTTGAATTGCTTAAGAAGCTGAAGCTAGCATTAAAGAAGACTTAAGTGTGGGTGTGTAATCCAAACCAAGCATGAATTACTTAAGAAGTTGAAGCTGACATTGAAGAAGACTTGAGTGTGGGTGGGTAATCCAAACCAAGCATATCCTTATTAGATCAATCTTCTAGAATTACCAATTCAACTAGTGGTTAAGATGTTGTGAGGGATGACCAAACACGTCAATTAATGTTGCCATTAATTTAAATGATGGTTCCATATGAGGTTATTTTTTAGGTCTTAAAAAGTTTTGCTTAGACTAAAAAATTCTACATAAACATATCTTGTCTAAAATTGAATTTAAAATATTTGAAACAATCAAACTCGTGCATAAATTAATGACAATGTTATATTCAAAGTATCTATTTATTTGGAGTAATCAAGTATAATTTGATGCAGTTTGATAAATCAAGCTTAACTTTTAATCCGATTATTTGATCAAGCTAAAATTCCAACAGAAGATTCTTAAGACCATGTTTCGTATTGGGTTTAGATTTTATGACAATCGAAAATCGAGGAGATCTTTGGAAGTTACTGTGCGTGATTGTTTTTATTTACCTTATTGTATTTAAATTTTTTTTTCTATTAAGGTTAGGACTTTCAAGTTAATTAGTATTTTACAATTTAGAAATCTTAATACTAGATGGATTATATTAATTAGGTGATTTTTAAAGATTTAGTTTTAATTAGGAATTATTTTCTATGAAGGATTTTAGGACTAATATAAATAGAAATATTTAGGTTATTTTGAGATTAATATTATTATTTAAGACTTTTAATAAAAACACTTGAGAGTTTTCTCTAAATGCTTCTCCAGCGTAGGTCTATAATTTTAGAACTTAAGAACTAACTTCTATCTACGTTGAAAGTCATGTCAAAGAGAAAAGAAAGGAAAAGAAAATAATTGAAAAAGGTGATTTTGTGTTTTTCCATTAAAATGGATCGACCTACTAGAATAAATTGATTTCAAGTGATCTAAAATATAAGGGAGATGAAACTTAAAATTGAAAATATAAGGACTAAGTCTTATATGACCAAAAGTTCAGAAAATGTTAGGCTAGTTTAGCTTAAAAATAATAATTGAGAAACAATTAGAAACTTGAGGTAATTGCAGGACTAAACTTTTCTTTTTATAATTTTTTTAAAAAATTAAAGTTACCATAAAAAGTGGTGAAAAGTTATATTCTTTAATATAATAAGATGTGATTATCCATTTTAAATGTGAAAATTATAATTTATAAACACTTAATTGAAAAACAAAAGGCTTCTAAATATTCAATCAAAAGTTATATTGATAACTATTGGTGGGGAGGAGTTATAATATTTGATAATAAATATAATCTTTTATATTTATAACTTTAATGAAAGGATGTGTTATTTTCTGTTATAATGGGCAAGGTTTTTCATAAAAAAAAAAAAACAAACAACCATGAAGAGGTATGATTTGTATCTTTTAATAAAATAAGACATGATTGTTTATTAAAAAAAAGTGAAAATGTGTAATTCTTAAACATTATCAATTTAAAATGTGCTATTAAAAGATACAATATTTTTTATATGTGCATAAAATATCATAGAGATTGCTATTGGTGGATTAGAGTAGTAGACTTATAAAAAATGCTATTGGTGGATCGATTCTCGATTTTTCTAGAAAAAATATTGGCTTTTGTTGCTCATAAAAAAATTAACATTTTAGGGACCAAATTAAAAAAAAAAACTTTGCAAGGCTTTTTTTTTTTTGGTTTATTGTTCAAAAACTTGTATTTTAACATATTTATGTCTAAAGATTTTTACATATTTTATTTTGGTTCCTTCAGTTTGGCAATTTAATGTTTCGGTCACAAATTTCATTTTGTTTATATTTTAGACCTTAAATTGAAAAGAAAAGAGAAAGTTACTGGAAAATAATGAGGAAAAAAAAAGTTATCAGATGTTGATATTCCAGCCACAAAAGATATGATCTTGATGTTAATGGGTTGCACTTTTAAAACGAAGTTCGATAAAGATGAGGTTTCCATCTCACAATGTTGAAAAAAAAAAGTAAATTGGGTTTGTAAAGTTTTTTTAAATCGATTATTTTTTTTTAGAGAAATTATAGGTTGCTTTTATGGCTTGAAACGAGTTTTTTAAAGGGTTGTAGCATGTTTTTTTAGATATTTTCATGTTAAAACAAGTTGAGAAGATTTTTTTAGTCTCAATTTTTTTTTATCATATCTGGTGATCAAAAAATGTTGCAGACGATGATATGTTGTCTACCATATAGACAACAAATCATGCAATATAAAAAAGAAAAGAAAAATAGAATAAATGAAACATCACTCACTTTATAAAAAAAAATAGCCCAAGCAAGTAGGTTTGGGCAGAGTTTTGAAACCCAGACCTGCTAGGCGGGTCGACTCGTGACCCGGCCGGCCCGGGCCTACAACCAGTCCGGGTGGAGGTAAAAACCCGCTTGGGAGTTGGCCCGGTGAAACCTGGTCGACCCGGGACCCGATCCACCCGGGTGAGACCCGATCTATTTTTTTAATATTAGCAGCCATTAAACGACGTCGTTATAAGAGTTTCTCTCAGCTGACTAATAATCACGTCCCCCTTTTCCTTTTTAACTTCCCACACTACCTCTTTATAAGACCCTATCATCTCTTTCCCCTTTCTTTCTTTCTTGATTTTCTTTTTAATTTTATATCCCATTATCATCGGTTCTTCGATGATATTTTTTAACAATCGAAAGGTGCCTTGGTTTCAGGTTTTTTCTTATCTATCACCTCATTGTTTTTTGATTAATTGTTTAGTCTTTTAATTATAAAGTGAGGAATTATGAGAAGTTTGAGTGAGCAATCGGCAGTGATGGTGGTTGAGGAGGGTAAGGATAGTGTTGATAAGGAAAAGAAGAAGAATAAGCGTCGATCTAATTACCGATCCAAACGAAACCCTCCCAATCCAGATAATCCTAGCTTAAAAGTACTAATCATGGTTGTCTTTTGTGGTTGTTGAGGAAAGCACAATGGATTAGCTGTTGTAAGATTTGAGCTATTACTGTAAAAAAGAACAGCAAAAAAGAAAGAAAGAAAGATTAGTGATTTTGGAATTTTTGTTATCTTTGCTTTTGTATTTTTGTTTTTGTCAGTTTTTCCGCTAAAGGTATTTGTATTCCCTTTCAATGACAGCTAAGAATTTTGTTAACATAACAGTGTTCAATTAATTATTTTTTTAATTTTTAAATGAATCAATCATCTTCCTCTTCTACTTGATCAAAGCCAATGGAAAAGCTGGTGGTAGTCGCCAAGGTAAAAGTAAACTGAACATGGATTATAAGTATGCTGATTTTGGAAATTCCTTGGTTCCTCATAAGGGGTTTTATTATGAGTATAGTTCATGTGTTGATGAAGATGTTCATGATGAACTGAATGGGCCAGTGGGTTATAATTTTTTTTTAGGGTTGACTCGGGTCAACCCATCTGACCCGTGACCTGATCACTTGACCGGGTCGATAACCGAGTCGAGTTTCAAAACTATAGGTTTGGGTTTCCACTCCCAGGCACACCTATGCTCTTGGATTTCTAGCTAGGCGCGAGAGCTTGACCTGCTAAACCCATAATTCTTGGCCTTTTTTATCTTATCTTTTGTTTTCAAATTTAATTACTACTCTCCTTTTTTATGTATTTTTTTTACCTTGCATTAATTTTTATCCAAATTCAAGTAATAACCTCTCTTTTAATTTTAACTTGTTTAGTTCACTTTTTTTAAATATTTTTTATTTTTTATTTTATTTTTATAATGTTTCAAAGAGATTATTATAATTTTTATTTATTTTTTTCTTTTATATTTGATAGAAATAAATTGCATTTGCATTATTTATTTACGAAAATAAAAATTATTTGTTATTGGTAAGAAAAATTAACCTTTAATTTAAAATAAAAAGAAACATATACATTAGAAAAAAAAAATCAGAGTTAAATATTTGCAAACTTTTATGTTCTTTCTTTTTTTTAGAAGAAATTTTACCTTTTCATTTTAGTTTTTAATTAGAATTAACAACTCTTTCTTAACATATTGATTCATATATTTTTTTTATTTTATTATATTAAGTATAAAAAATATTTTGACATTTCACAACTAATTTTTTTTTAATGATACTTAAAAATTCATTTGTCATACATGCCTCACCTACTTTTTAGGTCAAAAAAAGTGGCCTAGTTGGCCAATGTTGCTTGGCTATTTTTATGAGTTCTTAATTTTTTTGAAAAATTTTTTAATTTAAATTCATTTAAATAAAATAAATAAAATATTTTTAGGTTATTATTCCATTAAATATATAAATTCAAATTTAATTAATTTTATAAATCACAACATTAACTTTTTAGTTCATAGTTAATTTTTTTTTATGTAGCAAAAATATATTGACAACACCTACATATTTTTTTATATTACAAATCTTTTTTGACTTGACTCACAATGAAGCGTTAGTCAACTAACTAGTATTATCTAAATTATATGTTGATGCAGGACTAAGCAAGTCCAATTTGAACAAAACTAGTATTGTTTGATAACAATAAAAATATAATTTACTCAATTGCCTTTCATTAAAATCTTGTTTTAATCTAGTTTACTCGGCACCAAGTTTGATATTCTCCCTAAATAGAAAATTTCAATTATGTACTTTTTATCCAACATCGCTATATAATTTATATTCAATTTTATGTTTCCACTTTTTATTACTTTTTTTCTCTAGTTTAATATAAAAACTCAGTTATTTTTGTTAGGTTTTTTTTTTGTATTTAAGACCTTTTAGTGTTTTTTCATTAGTTTTTCTATATATATATATATATATATATATATACCTAATAACAGTGTAATAGGCTACTCCACGTGGTTGACTTATAAGGTAAGTTATCTACAACTTCACATGTTTCACTTGTAAGTATAACTTTCTTTGAAAAAAGTAAAAATAATTGTTCAAAAACATATAAATTGACAAGCTGGATAGCTTTATTCACCAATAAATAATTCTTATATAGTGTTTGTGGTACTTTTTTATCATGCTATTTGTTTAAGGTTTATTTATATTGATAAAGTCTATAATTGGTGTCATAGATGACGTTTAGGTGAACACAAGATTAAAATAAGAAAAAATGAGTCATTAACTAGTTTTTAAAAAAATTAAGACTTTTACAAACTAGTGTACAAAGATTATTTGATAAAGAATTGCTTAAGCCAATAAAAAGATAAAGATATTTAAAGACATCTTACTTAAAATAGGTTGCAAAGCTTGCTTCTTACCTATAGAGAATTTACTATGTAAGTTATGTTTTTTTCCAAATTATCTAAGCTTATTGGGTTTATTCATTAAGTTCAAGCTAAATGATACTTAAATGAGAGTGATTTTGGATGTAGATCCAAAGAGAGGTTTGACCTTTATTTTTACAATTAATATCCATTAAATACGAAAAAAAAAGAGAAAGATATTTGATTTAAGTTTGTACTTATTAAGATGAAATATTTGATTTTAAGGCTTCACTCACACTTAATCAAATAGTTCTAACTTGAATTGTTTACAAACATTAAAAAAAAAAGACTTTCTATCTAAGAAACTTATCAATGGATGATCGCAGGATGCACTTTTTAAAAAAACAAGCAAGATATTTTGCAAAAACAAAGATAATAAATATAGATTATATAAGAATAAATAGTGACAATCACTTAATAATAAATTAGTTATTACAGTTTATTGAAAAGCATCCTGATGTAAACTAGTCAAAACAACTAACTATAAATACGATTTTAACTCAAAGATTGGCTTAAAATAAAATAAATACCAACAACCATAACAATATATATATATATATATATATATATATATATATATATATATATATATTTTTTAAAAAAAAAATAGATTTTAAACATTCCTAATAAAAATTGACCATTATGACAACAAAGAATAAGATGTTTAAGCTCACAACAGACACAAAATTAACACAACCAATATAAAAGCCATGAAAACCAAAAACAAATGACAAAAAACATGAACTACAAAATTAAAAAGCACTCAAAAGCATTTAACATAAACAACAAGTTTAAAATGAAAAAAATAAAAATTTAGTGTCGAAACGAATTGAATAATCGTTAAAACACAAATGACAACTTCAAAATGAAGGATGACACTAAAAAACTAAAAGTTCACACCATCAATAATTTGAACAAACCATATTAAATAATAAAAATCAATATATGTATATATATATTTCTTTTTTTTTTTGGACAAACTAATAATCCTTATAACCTATCCTTCTAACTTCTTAAGAGATGTTGAAAACAACCCTCCATATTTCTTTGAACAAGGCCCCATAGAGAAAAAAAAAGCCAAGAAGTAGAAGAAAATAAACTAAAAAAATTAAGTATAAAATTTGGACTCAAATGAAATGAAAGATGATATTTTTGGTTGATGGTGGAGAGCTGATAGGATTCTAGTTAGGTGTGGTGATAATGAAATTTTATTGTAGTGCATATGTGGCTTATGAAGTGGCATTGGGGTCTGCATTGAAAAAAAGACCAAAGATGTTTTTTAGTGCTAAGGATAGTAAGAGTCGAGTCTAGGAAATGAAAGGTGTTAAAGTTGTTTTAACTTTGATTTTTTTTCTCTTTTTACACCTATGTTAGTGGTTGTTACCATCAGTTTATTTTTGATGGGTTATAGTTATTTTTTTTATACTATCTCTTTTTTTGTTTGTTATTCAAAAGTTTTGTGGCTAAAATGATTAAAAGAAGGTGGTGGGTGGGGAGGGAAAAAAGAAGGAGAAAAAGAGAGAGAAAGGAGATAAATGATGAGATTCAAGTTAGATAGAAATAAGCTATGGTGGATGAGTGGAACAAGAATTATAGAAAAAAAAAAGAATAAGAATAAGAAAGAAAGAAAGAAAAGGAAAGGGAAAGAAAGGAGGGAAGTAAGTGATGATTTAGGTGAGGGAGGGGAGTTATGATTCAGGGGAGAGTGCGGGCGGGACATTTTGTTTTTGATTTTTATGTGTCATTTTTTGTGTATATGTGAGATCACAAGTTATATTTATATCCTTAATGAGGAGTTTTTTGAATAATAATAAAAAAAAGGATCCATTGAATTTTTTTTCAAACTTTTTGATATGTTCCCTAAAATATTTTATGTTTTGAAAACTTTCATTTTTTTTTTGTTTTGTTTTGCTTGATTGCTATTCAATTATTTAAAACCAATTTTGTCACAACAATTTTATTTTATCAATTTTTTTTCTAATCACATTTTCTTCTGTTGATTTAAAACTTATCTCATATTTGTTTTTTGCTTTTGACCCCGCTCATGAATTTTTCTACTTTTAAATTCTTCTTTATTTTCTTCTTATTTTATTCTCTTTTTATGGGTTTGATTCTTCTTCTTCTTCATTGTTCAAAGAAAGTATATTAAACAAGTTGAAAATTGTACAAAATAAATAAAATAGCAAAATGTTTAAATTGTACAAAATGAATAAAATAGCAAAATGTTTTTCGATTTGTTTAAATTCTTGGGACTTTTGGATTTTTTAGGATTTAGGGGTGAAAAATAATTGATGAACTATTAGCCACTTTTAATACACCACTTCAAGTGAAAGTTTTTTAAATTTAAAACTTGTATAAGTCTATTAATATATTGTATTTAATTTTATTAATTTAATTAGATAGAATAATGATAGTGAAATTGAACTCCTGATTAATTGGTCTTAAAGCTTAGATACTATATCAAATAAGTATTTTAACCTTAGAATTTGAACTATTAAATGAAGTCCAAAGAATGAATTTATATTATACTCTAATAAAATAGAGATAAATTATTTTATACAATATCTAGTTTATTAATAATCCATTCAACCATAGGATCTTAGTTTACTAAAACAATGCTAGAAAACATTTTTGGTCATGATATCAACTTTTTTATTTTAGATATAAAAAAACAAATGATTGAATGCTAATGATAAACTATATAATAAATATCAATCACTTGATAACAATCAATTAAGAAATGAATAGTTTAGAAATTAAGAGAGAAAAGAAGAGAGAGAGTGAGAATGTGTATGCTACTACGATGTTATCAATAATTTTCAATGGAGAACGAAATCCTTGAAAAAAGGTTTAACTTGTTCTTTTGGCAACAAAACCCTTTCTAGAAGCCTACAACTTCAAATATATCCAATTTTTAATTTTTCAAATCTCCATACTAATTATTGTTAGAAAATAAAATGAAAGGAATTGAGAAAACAAATGCAACCAATATTTAATTGTAAATGAGTCAGCAATTAAAAATAATAATAAAATTAATTAGAACTAAAAGTAAATATAAGAAAGAATAAGGATTTAGAAGAAGCCTGAAATTATAGCACGCAATAGCTCTATTTGTACAAGGATAATTTTGCATATAATACACTTCTCTTTCAAGATATAACAATCTGTTAGAATTTTTGGATGCAATAAAAATTCTTCAAACCTTTTAATTATCTTTATTTTTTAATTTGAGTTAATAAAGTATAAGAAAGAAAGTATAGTGAAACTTTAAAGGAATATATAATTTTCATATGTATAATGAATAAAATAAAAGAGAGCAATTAATTTTGTATTATAGGTATTAGGCACCTTTAGGTTTTGAACCTATATTTAGTGTTAATAAGTTTCAACTTGAAGAAACATAGTAATTTAGACATTTTGAACTAAGATTTTTGGTCCAATTTTAAACTTATTACATGCACAACATATGGGTGATTTTAAGGTCTTATTAGTGTTGTGTTTTTTTCGGTCATGCATAAATATCTTGTTTTATGAGTGTCTTTAAAAAGTAGCCTAAGCTCTTACAATGACAACTCCACCACCACACTCACTTAAGTGAATCCTTCAAGGATGTTTTGTGACCAACATACCACAAATTATTTTTCCTCTATGTTCTTTTAGAGATTAATTATTTCTAATCATCACATTAGAGAGTACATTATCATACAAATAGGACCTAGGACTACCTCGCAAAATATATATGACAATCACTCAACAATTTTATTCACATACTTCATTCATGGGATCATCATATATTTGAAGATAAGTTTCTACTATTGGTGATTAATTCATGGGCTTCAATCCTATTTTCTTCAATGATTGAATAACTTGTTGGCATGCCAAACCTATA
>Ga0325402_1000072_pt1 | contig 46020 bp, 24 predicted proteins | sample PopdelMetagenome_22_FD_207212 | JGI IMG/M metagenome (GOLD analysis project Ga0325402, IMG submission 207212) | Populus deltoides microbial communities from Bellville, Georgia, United States - Xylem-PdKOR-R3 | ecosystem: Host-associated > Plants > Phyllosphere > Stem > Wood/Secondary xylem... | reverse complement strand
GTCAAAGGTGTTTATAAGCTCTCCAATGAAGAATTTCCAAAATGGTTCTCTCTCTCTCCCCCCTTTATTTGTACTTTTCAACGTGAACAGTAGAGAGGAATACTAAAATTCTACAAATTTACAAAAATACCCTTAATGAGTCCATGTGTAATTTCTGTATTTTTTTATCTTACCACCGCCCGTATTGTAATACTTTCCCAAACTCTGATTGCTTTGAAATTTTTACCCAAGATACAACAGTAAGTTTATAAATTCTCCGCACAATTTCAGCATGATCCAATGGTCGGATTGGGAGATATGATTGATACTGTAAAACTAGACAGTTGGCGTCTTTTACGTCAAAACCCGAATTTCATGCTTTAATTTATTCATTTAGAACATCATGAAATTTTTCCTAAATTTTTACTCATTAAATTCAATAGTACCCATCTATTACTGATTTATCAAAATAATTCTTATATCCGTTGAGACTCTTCTCTAGTTTCACTAACATTTTGAATTTTAATTCAAAATCTGTAACCCTCATTTCGACTTCCACCATACCTTAAATTTATTTATGGAGATTATTCTCTCCATTACATATCACATTTATTATTATTTCTATTATTTATTAATTTCTTTTCATATTGAGTCTCCATTACTCATCGAGGTCTCCTTACTTTGATCTTATGTTTATGCGAGGGTTTACAATAGACCTTATGCATAACCTAGAGAAAAGTGATGCCAGAAATGACTCAATTTTGTTGATGAACTTTGTGTCAGCAGTTACTTAATTTTTGTTGATGAATTCTATGTCAGTTGTGACTCAGTTTTGTTGATGAACTTTGTGTCAGCAGTTACTTAATTTTTGTTGATGAATTCTATGTCAATTGTGACTCAGTTTTGCTGATGAATTCTGTGTCAATAGTGATTTAATTTTCACCAATGAATTATGTGTTAGTTATGACTTAGTTTCTCTAACGAATTTTGGGTCAGCAGTGATTTCGTTGACAAGTTCTGTATCAGTAGTGACTTAGTTTTGCTGATGAATTATGTGTTAGTTGTGACTTAGTTTCGCTGACGAATTTTGGGTCAACAATAACTTAGTTTTCATTGATGATTTTCTGTGCCAACAACGACTTAGTTTTGCTGATGAATTTTGGGCCAGTAGTGACTTAGTTTTTGTTGATGATTTTCTGTGTCAGCAGTGATTTAGTTTTCATTAATGATTTTTTGTGCCAACAACGACTTAGTTTTGCTGACGAATTTTGGGCCAGTAGTGACTTAGTTTTTGTTGATGATTTTCTGTGTCAGCAGTGATTTAGTTTTCACTGACAAATTCTATGTCAGTAGTGACTTAGTTTTTGTTGATGATTTTATGTGTCGATAATAACTTAGTTTTCATTGATGAAATATATGTCAGTTCTGACTTAGTTTTTGTTGATGAATTCTTGGTTGGCAATGACTTAATTTTCATTGATGATTTTTTGTGTCAGCAGTGACTTAGTTTCGCTAATGAATTTTGTGTTAGTAGTGACTTAGTTTTCTTATCGAAATGTCATACCATAAATGATCTCAGCATTAGCTTGACCTAACCCCACTAAGAGACTCAATAATTAAACCCTAGGATTTTCGTGGGTAACCTACATTTAAAATTAAGAGAATGGTTGGATATGATGACTTTCTTTGTATGATTATATGATATGAGGAACACTTGAATGTGAACATGTGTATTCTTGAAATATGTATGGTATTAGTCTATGAAATTATTAAATGCGAATGTATTGATTGGTGACCATTTGATGTAGTGCGACCAGGATCGAACCTTCGACCGGACAGGGACACCTCATGGGAGGAGCAGGTAGGTGATCTTCACCATTGTCCGTATTTATGTTAAACCTTTACAATGGATTTTATACATATTGTTACCACTCCAACATGGTTGTGTGAGATTACTTATGATATAATTGACCGAATAATGTGATTAGCTTTGGCTAATGGTATCCATGATGGATAATCAGGATTGAATAATGTGACTAGCTCCGGCTGATGGTATCCACGATGGATAATCGAGATTGAATAGTGTGATTAGCTTCGATTAATGAAATCCATGATGGATAACCGAGATTGAACTATGTGATTAGGTTTGGGTAATGGTATCCATGACGGATAACCGGGATTGAACTATATGATTAGCTTCGGCTAATGACATCATTGATAGGTGATCAGGATTGAATAAAGTTTTTATCTTTGACTAATAAAACCTAAATCGGATAATCAAAATAGAATATTGATTTTACATTTGGTTTATAGTATTCAGGTTTGTGAATCGAAGGAGACTGGAAAAAGGGTTAACCTCGGACTCTAGATCACAAGTTGAATGACTGAGATGCATATATAAGATTAATATCGGATGATGAAATCATTAATGACCTTGCTTTATGAAGTTCATAATAAGAATTTATCTATCCAAGTTAATAGTAAAATGTTCAATCATGTAATGTTGTTCATTATTATTACTACTATTTCAAGAATCATTCCTTTATTCTTATATTACAATTGAATTGTAACAGGGACGTCACACAACCAAGGCACATAGAACTCCATTCCATGTGTTTTGTTATAAATTATGTAATCATGTAATTAGGTTATCTGCATTTTGTATAACAATATAATGACTAGGTATTTGTCGATCTACACTTTTGTAAAAGACTTGTAATGAAAACTATCTAGAAACAGGGTTGTGGATTTATAAGTATGAAGACATAATGATATGAATGCATTGTATTGTGTATTTTTTTTTTATTAAGATGTTAAATCATGTGATTATACAAGCATTGTGTCATATCAATTAATGAAACTCTTAGATTTGATCTATAAATACTATTGTGGAAAGTATCAATGGCCAAGATGATGTATATATTAAAAAATAAAAATAAAAATTACCATCATTTTTGGGTCATTTTGAATAACATCGAATCATGAAATGATATGAAATCTTGCGGTATTCCATGTTCTTATAAGCTAAGGTATGAGAAATACCTACAATTAAATATGTATGTGCTTGTTGAATGACATATATATTGAATTGACCCGCATGAGAGTTCCACATGGAGAGATCACTTGTGTCTATGGAAAGACTCACATGACAGTTGTGTAATATTTTGATCCTTAGACTTGAGATCACCAAGTTATCTTATATAAAGAGTGTTATATTTTTATCCTTGTACATGTTGTCTTAATCAAGGGTAACAAATAGGCAGTTATTGGGTATAACATGCACTATATAAAGGTATTTAAATAATCAAGAGATGATTCGTCAACCTAGGTGAATTTTAAAAATATTTTATTTGTTCTCAAATAGTATTGATTGTAAATTCTTACGTAAGATGGAACGAGACTTGAAAAGAGTTTCAAATCTTATTCAAAGCATCGATAACTATGGTATTGAGAACAAAAATAATTTAACAGAATAGACACACTCTATGCTATAATGTCTAAATTGAAACATTATTGATGAAAGGATAATAATTATACTGGGAAACTAATCACTGAAAGATTAAGTCAAACCATTTATGACTTTTCTAATATCTAGGGGATCATAACAGGTTGTTAGACATTGTACTTGATCTTCAAATATAAAATTAATCAATTGTTGAATTGATAATAAATTGATTAATTTAATCCTATTTTATATAGGATTGTGATTTATATTTGGAAAAACTTATTAGGGAACCTAATGGATTAAATACTTAAGAACCATTGGTTAGAAATTAAAATGGGATGATTAATGAAGTGTGACTTGATTATAAATAAGTTTTAGAAATTGACTAGAGTGTAATTTATACAGAGAATTATAATTCTATACCTATAAAAATCAAGTAGGGATTTGATTGAATAAATTTTTAAAATTAATCTAAAATAATATATGTGATATTATTTAATAGTTAAATTGATATTTTACCATCTATAGGGTTTTAGAATTTTTTTTATAAATAGAATGTTATGCCTCTTATTTGCTAAGTGAAGTAAGAGGTGAGAAGAGTAGTATGTAAACAACTAAAACACAAAAAAAAAAATAATAATAACTAGTACTCTAAGATATAGTAATGTTTTTTTTTCTAAAAAGATTTATATTTTTATTATCATGTACTCAATATCAAATTTTTAATAAATTTAACATTATTTATGGATTGAGCATAATGTTAATTTTCGAACGTAATTTTGATATTAGGAGGTGTGTAATAATATATAAAAAATTGAGATGAGATTTTTTACGACACTTAAACTAAATATTTAACGTAATTTTCCTTTCTCATTTTGCATATTTGTCCAGCCAATGAAAATTAATACGGCAAAAAGGATACTATGACATTATTTAATCATCCAAATTTGATGATAGAGTTCTCAACCTCGGAAAGGAGTAGCAGGGTGAGGAGTTGCCTATACATAAAAATATTCATAACCTTTTATTCTAATTAATTTATTTATTTGAAAGGTATAGTTTTTAATAGTGTGGGGTTCAAACTGTGTATTACATTTTGATGATATACCAGAAAAATTAATTTAACCAATGTACTTTATGTTATTATCACATTAAGTAAAGCTATATATATAAACTTTTCATGCAAACCCAATGATTCTTAATTTTTTCATAAAAACTAATTATTTAAAATTACTATTTATAGATTTACATATGAAAATTTAGTAGGAAAAACATGTTTATAAATTCCGTTACTAACAAATATTATCCATCACTAATTATAACCCAAAATTATCTCTCACAACAAACTTGAATGAAAAACCTCTCTATAACACCCTCTCAAGAAATTAAAAACCACCAAGCTCTCCTTTCTACCACCACCATCATCGCCATAATGTTCATTGTTCATGTCGTGGATGCCATTGTTACCATTTTTAATACAATTATATATAAGCATTGTTTATAACAAACCTTTTTTTATTTTTATTTTGTAGGGCATGAAATATAATTGTGCTAGCTAGGAACATCAGAATATATTGTTCAACATGACAGAGGCAGCCCTACATGTTGAACAACTGAATCAATTAAAGGAGATATTTGGTCGGTTTGACATGGACTCGGATGGCAGCCTGACCATTTTAGAACTTGCAGCTTTATTAAGGTCACTAGGACTCAAGCCCTCCGGTGACCAAATTCATGTTCTATTAGCCGACATGGATTCTAATGGCAATGGCTCTATAGAATTCGAAGAATTGGTCCATGCCATCTTACCTGATGTAAATGAGGAGGTTCTTGTAAATCAAGAGAAACTTTTGGAGGTATTTCATATATTTGATCGTAACGGTAATGGATACATTAGCGCTGCCGAGCTTGCAGGATCTATGGCCAAAATGGGGCAACCATTAACGTACAAGGAACTTACAGAGATGATAGAGGAGGCAGATACTGACGGTGATGGTGTAATTAGTTTCAATGAATTTGCTACTGTTATGGCAAAATCAGCCATGGAGTTCTTAGGCATCACTTAGCCAATGACCGATTGAAGCATGGTATGTTAATTTTGGTGTCAAAATAAGATTATATTAATAGTCAGTTTGTCACCGTCATTTATCATGGTATGTTAATTGACTTGTTTCTAAAGACATTAGTTGTGGGAGATTATTTTTCTGGAATCCATGAAAGTTTTATGGTTAAAAATGGAACATCCATTATATTGTAGAATAATGAAACCCGTGAATATTTGACTAGGCCTCCATATTATTTCCACGTTATATTTGCTTCAAAATTTTGTTTAAGATATGTGCGTCATCAGAGTAAATATCTAAGTTGTAACTGGTTGTAAGTTTTGAATCTTAGCAAATGCGGCATGTGGCATGAAAAAAAGAGAGAAAAGACACCCTAAAAATGCAGCGGCAACCCTTGATCTAAAGCACATATGACAACAATTTTTGTTATGTAGTCATTTTAGCAACTATCAAGATCAAGTTTACACCGGTAAGGCAAAAGGAGTGACCGATATTGGAAATATGATACTGAAGATATTGCAGAATGTTGAGGCCTCTTGAATGCTTTTAGTTAATAGCATATGAGAATTCATGACCTTGCAACTTAAATTCCTCCTCAAGTCCAGGGAGATGCAATAGGTATTCCTACAGCATAGCAGTTTGTGGTGACATCCTCCCTTGGTTTAGGCATGGCTGATGACTGATCGCTGGTGTATGTGGCTGCAGGATAATACCATCATTAATGGAATTTTTCTTGAGAGTTCATGGCCATCGATTGCTGAATAGGAGTCTTGTATATTTGGAATTAGCTTTATCTAGCAATGATGCATTGGTAGAATTACAATCAGTTTGAAGCAAGGGCATTGAGAAGAATCTGCTGTCCATGTTCTAGCTCTGATGTTTCCGCGAGCCTCAATTCGTCAAGGAGGAGAGCAGAGACCAATAAAATTCTGGTGGGATGGCGCTACTAAAATGGGATCTACAAGTTTAGACTGGCCATGGTGGCAGTGTAAATATGTACGTACGTATATGCGGTTGTTATGCTTGGATTCATATGGAAATTTGTCTATCAACGTTTTATCAAGCAATGGAAGCATCTAAGAAAGTTTTATCAAATGTGATATTTCATCTTCTCATATGAAACCATGTAATTAAGATCTCGTTAATCAACCTTGTGGATTAAGGGGAGAGGGTAGAAGCAATGCCACTGATATTTCTACAAAACACAAGAATATTCACATTTGATTAATGTATTATTATACATTTCATGAATACACAACTACAACTAAAAAATTTGATTTGACCTAACCGCTGCCAAAACATCAGGATTACAGTTTTGGAGCTTATGAAACATTTTTCTCCTAACAGAATATTTGGATGCATGGCTGCTTCTCATCAGGTCACTTGATAATGTCATCTACCAGACATTCTCTTTTATCACGCGGGGCAACCACACTTCTTTTCTCCGCGTTGCATATATATTTACATCCAAAACAACTTACCGTTTTTGCAAAAATCTACAAGAATATTTTGACAATAATCTATACAAATATACCCATCAACTATCCTGATGCTTCCTCTCTTTTAAGTGTTTTGATTTTGCTTCATAACGGGCTGTATACCCTACAGTTGTTGGCCACAATGACCTTTGCCGTACCATATTATACAGTAATCAGGGTCCTCCGTATGCCCGTCAGTGTATCATCTGATGATACAAGGGGAAAACCCGCATTTGTATGGTCGAGTAAGTAAAATAGGGGAGGAGCGATGATAAATAACAACACAAGCAGTGAGATTAGCCAGTAAGACGGGGCTGGTGCACAAGGGCGCTTCAATGAAAACTTTATAGGCAGTTGTTGATAGGTAAGGGTCCAATATTGCTCCGTATACCATGAGGAAAATGAACCAGAATACAATTCCACCCCAGATGAAGAGATGTTGTATGGAGGTGAAATAGTTGATGGATAGTGCCATCTGGCAGTTAACCACCAACACGATGCATGTATACAGAGTGGCACCAAGGATCTCCAAGCCAATTACAACTTCTCCACCTTCGCGAAAGCCATGTACTGTTAGATTTCAATCAGATAAAACTCCATAACCAAATTCTCTTGATTTAAGCCATCAAGCATCACATGTTAGACAAACGAAAATGCATTGAAACATTAAACATATCTTGAGGCAAAAACGGGCAGATACATCCTGGTCAAACACTCCAAGTGCAATCACAGGAAGTGAGTTGAAGAAGACGTTATAAAGAGATAGAAACCAATCATTATATGCTTGTTGGCCTGAGAATGACACATATGCCTCACAAAAGAAGAGAGAACCCAAATGCAATGTTTTTGTAAAAGAAGAAGCATATCTGCCAAACAGCAAGAGAATTATGTCAACCATCTCGATTTCATTCATTGGGTGGGGTTGGCATTGATATAGCACTATTAATTTTCAAGAAACAGCATATTCGATAGAACAGAAGAAGCATGTGCTTTTCGTCTCAACGTTATTCCAAAATTTTAACCAGCTTGACAGATATATAGCAAAAGACCTGGGCATCATCATGCATGAGAAGACATTTTCCAGGGTTCGAGGTAAATTAAAGGAAGATGCCTCAAAAAAAGCTTGTGATGTAATATAGAAAGACTAAAATAGTGCCATTGATGAGATCCTCCTGAAACACCGATGTCCATGAACAAGTAGCGAGCGCTCCAAATATCGGAATTGTGCAACTGTAATATCACTTGACATGACAGCCTGAAATTTTGGGAAGTCAATAAAATGGACAATGGAGAATGCGTTTTGCAAAAGGCATCAATAAATTGGATGCATTGATGAAGCTATTATTAGAACTTACCTGCATTCCTTCAACCCCACTGATACCAACACTAATATCTGCTTCTTGAAGCATTCCAACATCATTTGCCCCATCAATTCCTAAGGTAGGAAATTCCTTTTAAGTTTTTAAAATTTTGGGCTAACAAGATGATTTTTAGGAATTTTTTAGGATGTTTGGCGTAATCCTATAGAGGGTAACCCTATGTATAGGGTCACTACAAGATTGAGTTTGTTAATGTTGAATTTACCTTATAATTAGTGTGGATGTTATTTGTATAGATGTTATGTTATATACAATATTAGTATAGATGGGGTCAATTGGTTGTAGCTATTGTTAATATTTGCAGGTTTGTGGATTTGAGAAGTCTCTAGTATAGAGGAGGTACTGTCGAATTTTTTTAAACATTCGAATTTAATTATATAATTATTCGTATAAAATTGTGTAGATGCATAGAATGAAATCCACATTTCGTCGCTTACGTATGGTCGCAGCTAGTTCTTTTAGCAGCGAGGATGACATATCCTTAGGTGCTTCTTAAGAAGAGGCACTTGCGCCATCAACCGATGCTGCCTCTTCCAGTGCGGTTTCACTGCACAAAAGCGGTGTGCCTTCGCAGCGAAATCAATTCACCCGCAAGTACGAGGCATAGTGGAAGGATGACCTTTCAATGTAAGTTTGTTAAGGTTTTAGTTTTTTTTTAATTATAACATAATTTATGAACAACTAATCAATATTTCATTAATTTAATTTATTTTCAAGTTCACAAACATTGAGGTCATCCGAGTAATATCATCGGCGTTTAAATCGTTGATGGAGATTCCATTATTTCAATGGAGTCAGGTATCCAGACATCCTGAATGGATACCTCAAATTGATGCATGGTTTGATAGATTTGAGGTTGGTGTTAATTTCTAATTTCCAACTTATTTCTAATAATTTATTAATATAATTATAAATAAATTATTATTTTTATTTACCTAATTATTTATACACAGGACAAATTCGCCTGGGACAGGGCGCATGACAAAGTTGTGAGGAGGGTGTGAGAAAATCACGCGGCAACTAGGTAACATCGAAAATAATACAAGATTGTTTTAGAAAAAAATTTATGTTTCAAAATCTAATTTCTGGCTATGGAAAGTAGGTTGCGTGATTTTTGGTATGAAGCACAAAAAAAGGCAAAAAAAACCGCGAGAGATAAGGGTCTCCAAGGCTGGAATGATGTGGCAATTTGGAGGGATTTCAAACCGATATACATCCCGGCAGATATATGGCCACCCTATCTTGAGCACGTGACGTCTGAGCGGTTCACATGACGCTCACAATCCGGTGCTGGCAACCGGAATCGGCCAATTCATCCGTTTGCTGCACATGCAAAACGAATGGTAAGATTAATTTAAATGAAATATATCATTAAAATAATTTGTTGTTAATTAATTTTCATTATAGGTTATGTCTCTTGGACGTGAGCCAAGCCCAATGGAACTGTTTGTTGAGACGTACATGCAGAGTCAAAACCGCCAAAAGGGGGCGCAACAGTTCGTTGACAACCATGCTCAACACTTTATGGTATGTTTGTTCAAACATTTTATTTTGTAAGTTATTATTTTTATTGAATTGAATATGATGAATACTTTTTTCATTTTCAGGAGACCTATAATAGCCGGTTGAGGGAGAGATATGGGGACTATCCTTCGACCCATCCGGATTTGTGGATGGAGGTTGGATCGCCTGGTGGACCCGATAAAAATTGGGTGTACGGGCTCTCCAACATTACGGTCGAGAACTTGCGGGCGGCCTGTAATGTCTCAACCGTTGGGAGCTCCCAATCAGTATCGAGCACCCAATCTAAGGAGTTCGTGGCCTTGAAGTAACACACGACTCAGCTCACTGAAAAATACGACCACTTATCGGCGGGGTATACATAACTCTCCGCAAATTATGAACAGCTTCGCCAAATGGTCATGAATATGACATCACAGAGTGGTGACACATATGCGCCTCCTCCTTTTTGGCCGTATAACAACCAGCCTCCTCCTCCTCCTCCTCCAGCTCCACCATTATGTTAATTTGTAATTAATATTGTTTAACTTTAATAGTTAATTTAATATATTTTTTTAAACACATTCAATTTGTAATGAATATTATTTAACTTTATTTTTTTGTTTTTGATGTTTAATAAAAATTTTATTTGCATAATTGGTTTTTTTTACTATTAATTTATATAATTTTATATTATGTATTCTAAATAATTTTTTAAAGACATATTTAAAAATAATCATAGAGCGTTTTACCGATGGACTGTATCCGTTGGCATTTTACACCGACGAATTTACGGACAGAATTAGTCCGTCGGTATTTCACAGTAGCTACCACAATCACCGACGAATATACAGACGCATATCTTCAGTCGGTATTTTACACACTCACCAACAACATTGCCGATGGCTTATTCCGTCGATATTTCACACAATCACCGACGGAATAAATCCATCGGTATATTTCAAGCGGGAAACTTTTTTTTTTGCACGCAATTTCTGTCTGTAAAACCATCGGCAAATGTTTTTTTAATGGTTGATTTAGCGACGGAATTAGGTATTACCAATGAAAGGAAAGTCGACAGACGTTTTTTGTTGGGGATGTCATCGGTAAAAAAATTACCGACGAACACTTAATCACTAACCGACGGAATATTTTCGTCAGTAGAACTGTGAAATCTTGTAGTGTACATCGTCATCACATGAGCCACATATCTAGTCGTATGATAGAGATGAAGGCTCAATAGGATGCAGCATAGGTTCTACTTGATAGGTCTCCTCAGTCTGCAGCGTATATGGATGTTGAAAGGGGCCTTACTAAACAGTATGCTCAGTTGTGTAAGGATGAAGAGACTTTTTATAAACAGAGATCTTGGGTTCAGTGCCTAAACCTAGGTGATAAAAACACCAAATTCTTTCATAGATCACTACTTCATTTACAGGTCAGGAACAAAATTCATGGTTTGACTAATGAGACAGGAGCTCGAATGATAGATCAATAGGATTTGGGTCAATTGGCAGTCAAATATTTTCAGGGCTTGTTATCTACCCATTAGGTCACCCCTCTAGCTGATGCCTCCAAGTACTTTTCTAGTTGTATTTCACCTGATATGCTACCTACTCTAGAGACTGTTATTACAATTGATGAGAATATGGAGGCTTTGTTCTCCATACCGAATGACAAAGCACCAAGCCTAGATGGCTATACTTCACTATTTTTCAAAAGAAGATGGGGGATTCTTAGTAGTGATTTTATTGATGTAGTGAAGTATTTCTTTGAATTATTTACTCTGCCTAAATGTGTTAATGCTACTAGGATAGCTTTGGTGCCAAAAGTAGAGAATCATGTTACTATGAATGACTTTAGGCCTCTATCTTATTGTAATGTGATGTATAAGTACATATCTAAAGTCATTGTGAGCAGGTTACAATTGATATTGCCTAATGTTATAAGGCCTTCTCAAACTGCTTTTTTGCCTTGGAGACAGAAATCAAATGTCATTTTGTTGACACAAGAGCTCATACATAACTATAATTTACCTAATATTATGTCTAGATGTGCTTTGAAAATAGACTTCAGGAAAGCTTTTGATACAGTCAATTGGGAACTCATCCTCTTTGGTTTGAGAACTATTGGAATCCCTATATCCATGATTAGATGGATTGAGGTCTACATGTCCATTATACATTTCTCAGTGGCTACGAATGAGGAGTTGCATGGGTTTTTTCAGTCAACCAGGGGTATCCGACAGGGTGATCCTATGTCTTCTTATTTGTTTGTGTTGGTTATTGAGGGCTTGAGGGGTATTCTTAGAGAGGCTGTTATGGATGACTTTGTTATGTTATCAAGGCTAGTGATCAACCTAAAAGAGAGTCATGTTTTCTTATCAGGTATGGATGATGATTTGAAAACATCTCTCTTGGATCTCTTGGGTTTTAGGTTAGGCTCCCTATCGGTCAAATACTTTGGGTCCCTTTGATTACTACCTGGCTGAAACATAGTGACTGCATGGCTTTGATTGAGTGGATTCTCTCTAAGATCAAGTTGTGGACCTCGATATCTCTTATATATGTTTGTTGTTTGCAACTAATTAAGTATGTTCTTTTTAATCTAGGTATATTGGTCTACTATGTGTATCCTTCCTTGTTCTATTATTATGAAGATTCAGTGCTTATTTAACTACCTTCATCTGGAAAGGTTCATGTATTTCTCCTTCAAGAGCAAAGGTGGCTTGGGCTTCAGTTTGTTATCCTCTGAAGTAGGGTGGGCTAGGATTAAAAGGTTCAAGACTTGGAATAGACTAGTTATCCTCAAGCATGTTTGGAGGCTACTTTCATATAGATCCTCAGTTTGGTCAACTTGGTTGTATTCTATATTGCCTAGAGGTAGATCATTTTGGCATGTCAAGCTACCTTCAGTATCTTTTTAGTCATGGTAGAAGATTCTTCAAAGTCGAGATTGGTGTAAGGTTATGTTTGTCTCTTGTATTGGTGATGACTCTCTGACTTCTCTATGGATAAATTATTGGTTGCTAGATGGACATCATTTATGTGACCTTTTTCCTTTCAGGACTCTATTAACTACTATATTGTCTTAGGATGCAAAGGTTGTAGACATTATTAAGGATGGTGGTTGGGACTTTCCTTTAGATAGTCAAGACCTTCAACAGATCTAGGATTGCATTAGATTCCACCCCCGGGTTAGCTCTCTGGATCACTATGTCTAGACAAGTTATTCTACAAGGAGGTTCACTATTGATTAAGCTTGGGAGGCACTTCAGGATACCAAACCCAAGAATACTTTGCACCATCTTCTCTAGTTTCTAAGACATGTCCTACGACACTCCTTCATCTTATGGCTTGCCTCTTTAGGTCATCTACACACTATGGATAAACTACAACCTTTTCAGATCATCACCTCTACGGTATGTATCTCATATGGTTCACATGTAAAGACACATGATCATCTGTTTTTTAGTGCTCCTTCTCAACTTCAGTATGGAGATAGATCTCAAACAAGACTTTATTACATTGGCCTTCTATGTCATGATACCCTTTTCTTTAGTGGGCTTCCCTTCAATTCCATGAAAAGAATGACTTCATGCATATTCTAGCACGATTGTCACTCTCTGCTATAGTTGACCTCATATAGTATGAGAGGAATACTCATGTCTTCAGCCAGCGCTACCGATCACAGCATGATATGGTGGAAGAGATCTTTAGCTTGTTAAGATTATGGCTTCTAGACATAGAAGTGTGGTACCAGATATTTGCATAGATTAGATCTACATGGTAGTTTTGATTTTTGTATTTATTTATGTTGTTTCATTTTGGTTTGATGTTGTTTATCTTTTTTAGCTTTCTTATAGTCTATTTGCCCTAATCATATAAGCTTCATGACTTTTGAATTCGGATAACGGATTCATTGTATTTCTTAGGGTATGCCCCTTTGTATCCTTATTCATATTTTTCCTTATATACATCTTAACTTCTCCAAAAACAATGTTCCTTACCTTTGCTACTTTAACTCATTTGAGTGAGTTCTTGCAAAAATCAACAAAAATCATGTTCTCCTCTTCCAATTTCCATCTTCTTATCTTTGTTTTTCTCAAGCTCTCTAACTCTCTAAATTTAGTCACTTAATTATTTGTTTTCTTGGATATAATCCTCATAAGAATACTCCCTTTTGATTTAGCTTTGAAAAAATAAAGAGAGAAAAAAAATAAAAAGGGAGAAAAGTTACTCTCCCTCTTGTTTTCCTTTTGCACTGAACGTAGGTTGTCTTTAAAGGAGGAGAAGATAATTTTTAATAAAATTACCAAAATGCCCTTATTAATGGCCCATGTGTCATCTTTTTTAATTTACTCGACTATTAGTACTCTTGTAAAGCCTTCTCATCCTTTTATTGACTTGAAATTTTAATCTAGAATAAAACAATAAGTCTGGAGATTCCTCACAAAATCTTAGCTCAATCCAACAATCAGATTAAGAGATATGATCGATACCGTAAAACTAGATAGTCGGTGTCTTTTACGCCAAAATATGAATTTTCTGCATTAATTTATTTACTTAGAAAATCATGATATTTTCTAATAATTCATACTCATTAAATTCAATATTACCCCATTTATCACTTGCCTGTCAAAAAAAGTTTTTTAATGGGGTTTACATATCTTCTCATTATTCTTATTATTTTATCCATTGAAACTCGTCTCTGGTTTCGTCAATGTTATGAATTTTAATATAAAATTCACAACCATCATTTTGACTTCATTGATACCTTTAAGTTTATTTATGGAGATCATTATCTCCCTTACATATCACATTTATTATCATTTCCACTATTTATTCATTTCTTTTCATATTAAGTCGTCATTACTCATTGAAGTCTTATTACTTCAATCCTATATTTATGCGAGGGTTTACAATTCAAAAGATGGTAGTCACCTACAAAGATTGACATGAAATGTTGTTGTTTGCCCTTCACGCATATGACACTATAATCAAAACTTCAACAAGAACTACGTCATGTTATTTGGTATATGGGATGGAGGAGGTGATGCCTTTGGAAGTGAAAATCTCATTGTTAAGAGTATTGATAGATTCTATGCTAGAATAGGCCGAGTGGGCCAAAGTGAGGTATGAACAGCTAAACCTGATTAGTAAGAAGAGGATAGCTGTGATTTGTCATTACCAAACATACCAGAAAAGAATGGCTAAGGCATATAATAAGAAAGTTTGACCTCAAGTGTTCCAAGAAGGAGATATAGTGCTGAAGAAAGTATTTCACTTACTAAGGGAAGACTAGAGTAAATCGGTACCAAACTACAAGGGTCCATATATAGTGAAGAAAATTTTCTCAGGAGGAGCTCTAATGTTATCTACAATGGATGGAGAAGATCTAGCTAGACCTGTGAGTTTTGACTCTGTAAAGAAATATTATGTATGACGTACCCAGTTTCTTCCTAATTAGCAAAGTAGAGTTTGGCCACAAATTCTGGTATACAGAACCTTTCTTTATAAATTACATGATCTTAAAGTATTTGAAATTCTTTTTGTGAAAATCTTGAGATAATTGACTTTATGCATGATTACATGGAATGAATCACTATACTCAAAATGAGATTCAAGCAATTCTCAATTAGGAGGTGACCAAACCAAACAAACCAAAACTAACTATAAGATAAAACTTGTCTTTGAATAGCATTTTAAATTGCATGGATAAATGATTAGTAGTGGCTCAACAATCATGCTCGAATTATCTAAAAAAAGAACAAAGTTTATCCATTTTAACGATGTATGTTTGAAATAAGAAAATGTAGTCTTTGTTTATCATTATAAAGAGGTTATCCTTTATAGTCCTATTTTTTAGCTTGATCATATTCTTGAAAAGAAAAAAAATCTGACTTCGAGGACATTCCATACTAAGGGCAAGAAACAATGTGAGAGAAACAATCCAGGCTTTCTCTTTTAAAACCAAGACTTCTGAAGGCCTGATCCATAAACAAAACTAGACACCCCTTTTTGATTTTTAAAGATCAAAACATGGAAAAGTGATTCATGGACATTTGATGGTTTTTGGGGTTGAGTTGAATTTTATAGTGAACATTGCCCTTATCTATATGTATTCCAAATGCCAGAGGATGAACGATGCTAAGGATTTTAAAGTTGACACCAGAGTTTAATTTGTTTTTGTGGACTGTTATTCTCTCCAGGTTGGCTCAAAACTTGAAGTTAATAGAAGTTGTAGTTGCATTTCAGGAGATGGAGGCCTGTAGAATTTTATTGAACAATTATACATGCCTGAGTGTATTAAATGCTTGCTCGTTAATTTTATCTCTTGATTTAAGGAGACAGATCCATGCAAAGGTGATCATGACTGGTATGAAGGATGATGTTCCTGTTGAAAATGCACTTATTAATATGTACATGAAATGCTCTTATAAGGTAAAAGATGGCTTGAGAGTGTTTAAAGGCATCTTTGATTGATTGCCTTTTTTAACATGGTTTTCATCAAAATTCTTTTACTCATATATGGAGATGACAACTTTTAGACTTCAACCAAATTCTATTACACTATCAATCATCCTCAGATCCTCTAGGGCAACAAAATCTGCAAGTCAACCAATAAAGTTGCATGGATATGTAATCAAGTTAAATATTGATCATGATATTGTTTGTAATAATTTTGCATTGTGTTTGTGTTGGTTGTGGAATTATGGTGAAAATTGAAAAGGAATTGTTGAAATGTTATTTACGAGTTATAGTGAAAATTGATTGAGTTGCTTTGATGGAAAAGAAATGTATAAGTTTATTTGATTGAATTTTGGCTAAAAAAAAAGGAGGATATGTTGGGGAAGATGATAGGGATGATGCTGGATTTTTTGATTGGTAATGCATGCTTGAAAATGGCTAGAAATATTGTAATTTATGGTATTTTTGTAATTAAATGTAGACTATCATCGACTTCTTTTCAAACAAAGCCGACAACTCTTTATAAGAAAAATAACCCAATGATTCTAGTAGCATTTTAATTATTTTTAACTTTTAAAGGTTTTTTAGTCTTTATCATAAATATAATGACACTCTTATAAATAAATATATATTTTTTATTAATTTTTTTTTCGATGTCATCTTTTAAGGATATAAAATGTTATTTGCAGTTAAATTATATTATGTAAAGTAAGAAAATATCAAAACTCGAGGTGATAAATGTACTTTTATCTATTTTTAATACAAAAAAACGTGACATCAACATAATTTTTTAACTTTTTTTAAAAAACAAATTAGATTTTATCTGGTCGCCTAAGTTACAAATACATTTATAAGGTCATCTGAGCTATACCTAGTAAACTTTTACCGAGTTTACTTTGAGACCTATCTTGGCTTTCGAGCCAGGTCTATGAGGTCAAGAGAGGTCAACAGAGCAACATATTAACTCACGGAACTAAACTAAATTAAATAAGTTCGTCGAAAAGTTTTTCATACCAAGGCACGAGTAATTGAGTAGTATAACACTAAAAACATGTATTTTTAATTTTTGGAGGAGTGATTTGTGTTTTAAAAACATTATATTTTTAGAAAAAAAAATCACCACAACTCCAAGCCAAACACATACTAAATAGCTTCTTTGAGTTTTATTAATCAATTTAGCTTTTTAAATTCCATTTTGATAAGGAACGATCAGAAAGGGATGTTATGTGTGCATATTCATGGTGGTGTGGTGGGACTCATCCGAGAAGGTTTCACGGAGAATAATTAATTTATCAAGAACATCCAGGGCCATGTGAATAACTTCTAAAGACAAAAGTTATTTCATGATTCCACTTCATGATCCTTCCCCGCCATTCCTGTATTTTTTTCATTTTTCATAATCAACTTCGTCTTCTTTTATTTTATTCGGCATTTACTAGTAATTCATTCATTATACATACAATACTCTAAATGATGTGGGAGAATCACTGTTCCCCCACACCTAAATCACTATGGATTACAATAGTAATCCACAGTGATTCTTCTCCATATTTTTTTGCTAAATTTTCTCTTTTTTCTTTTTTCTTTAATTTTTTCCCTTTTTTTCAACTTTCCTAATTTTTCTTTTTTTTTTCATTTATTTTTTCTTTTGTTTTTTTCAAAATTATTTTTGTTGATTTTACTTTTTAAATATTGACCTGATTAAAATTTTTCCTTTATAATTTTTTTCTTGAAAATACTGTGGATTGCTGCGATGTTTTTTCACATAGTTTTTCTATTTTATTTTTTTATTTTTTAAAATTATTTTTTTTAATATGGAGCTGATTGAGAATTTAGTTTTGTAATTTTTTTTCTTTAAAACATTGTTTATTGCTACAGTGCTTCTCCGCATGGTTTTTTTTATGATTTTCTCCAAAATTATCTTTTTTATTTTATTTTTTAATATTGAGCTGGTTAAAAATTACAGTTACAATATATGAGGAAAACACTTTAACTTTTCTCAAAAATTACTGTTGATTGCTACAGTGTTTTTTCCCACATGGTTTATTTCTATTTTCGTTATGTTTTTTCTTAAAATTATCTTTGTCAATTTTATTTTTTAAATATTAAGCTGGTTAAGAATTGTAATTACAAGTAAATTATCTTTTGTGTTTTCTATTTTTGTAATATTTTTTTCCAAAATTATTTTCGTTAATTTTATTTTTTAAAATATTGAGTTGGTTAAAATTTAACTTTGTAATAAAGCTTAATCATGTGGGGAAAGTATTGTAGCTTTGCTCATAAAACATTATGGATTGCTATAGTGTCTCTCCATATAGTTTTTTTTTGTTATAATTTTTTTCAAATTATCTTTTTCAATTTTATTTTTTTAACATTGAGTTATTTGTGAATTATAATTACAAGTCATTACAAATAAGGCTAAATTATGTGGGGAAGCACTATAGCTTTCATCACAAAACACTATGAATTGCTACAGTGTTTCCAACATGATTTTTTCCCCTTTTTTTGGTGTTTGTTTTGTTATTTTTTTTTCTAAAATTGTCTCTGTTGATTTTTTTTTTAATATTGAGCCGATTAAAAATTGAGCTTTGTTATTTTTTTTCTTTAAAACACTGTGAATTGTTGCAGTGTTTTCCCATGTGATTTTTTTTATGATTTTTTCCAAAATTATCTTTGTCGATTTTTTTTTAATATTGAGTTGGTTAAGAATTATAATTATAATAAAACTAAATCATATGAGGAAAGCATTGTGGTTTTTCTCACAAAACACTGTGGATTGCTATAATATTTCTCTAAATAGTTTTTTAGTTTATTTTATTGGAAAAAGCGCTATAGTTTTCCTCACAAAACATTGTCAATTGCTGCAACATTTTTTCTCATGGGTTTTTTTCCTTCCAAAATTATCTTTGTTGGTTTTTTTTTAATATTAAGTTGGTAGAGAATTTAGCTTTGTATTTTTTTTGCTTTTTATTAACTGAAAAGCTAAATCATGTGGCGAAAACACTGTATCTTTTCTCATAAAACATTGTAGATTGCTACAAATCATTTTGTTCAGTCTCTAAGTTTTTGATCACCAACACAACTTTTTTTCCATTATGAAATATTTGCTCAATCATACCTTTAATTTTTATTACTTATCTAGCGCTGGTTCACAATTATAACACTATCAAGTGCATTTGTTTTATAAGCCTGCAGTAGCGCGCGGGCAAGTCATCTCATGTTATGTATAAACAAAGAAGATGGTGGTTTTTTTTTTGCATTTTCTTCATCCCCCTTTTTATTTTATTTTTATTTTTTTTCAATTTTATTTTTTAATATTTACTTAATTTTAAATTTATCTTCATAAACTAATTCAATTTACTTTCTATAAAAATATTTTAGTCTCAAATAAATATCCTGATATTTATTTTGTACTCGATTTTATAAATATCTATTTTTATTATTGTATAATTAAGTAAAAAATAGTTTAAAACACAAAGTTTTTAAACCTAGTAGAATACATAACTCGAATAACAAATTTAGTGGATTAAGTCGTAAAGCCCAAATCGATACAATATTTCATTTCAATATAAAAAAAAAGTTATCTTGGTTTTTTTTTTTAATCAAACCACATTTTTTACTAGTCTTTCAAGTTGTATTAATATCTACCAAGTTTATATGAATCACATGCAACTTACTCATAGTTTAATTTTAAATCTAAATTAAATAAAAAGTGAAGTCAAGAAATTTTAAAATTTACTAACTAAATCAAATTTAATAACAATATTAAATAATTTTATGTATCCTCAACCTTTTTATTATAATGAATTTTTTTTTTATTCAAACCACAACTTAAGGCAACGCTCTAAACTAGTATAATCTTTAGGTTTTGTTTAAGAATGCTGTTGAAATCGTGTTTTTTCAAATTTTAAAAAAATATTTTTGCTAAAAATAATTTTTTCATGTTTTTAGATCGTTTTAATGTGTTGATCTTAAAAATAATTTTTTAAAAATAAAAAAAATATATTTTAATATATTTTTAAATAAAAAAACATTTTAAATCATAACCACCGTCACGTACCAATCATAATTAACCCAACAAAAGAGAATTGCCATCATCCAGGTGCCAAGTAAAATAGCCTGCACCAAAAGATGATAAAAGTGTGTAAGTTAGATATTCTGGTTATTAAATATATTAAAATAATATATATCTTTTTATTTTTTAAATTTATTTTTAATAATTTAAAATACTTAAATTTAAAATAAAAATTTTAAAAACTCCAATTAAAAACAATTAAAAACAAAAGGCTAAAGACCATATTTATTTTTACATTTCAAAAATGTTTTTAAAAAATTAATTTTTTATTTTTTTTACTTTAAATTAATTTTTTTATATTTTAAAATTATTTAATATATTAATATTAAAAATAATTTTTAAAATATATAAAAAATATTATTTTAATATATTTTTAAATAAAAATAATATTTACTAAATTATCGAACATCTAATCTCAATTGAGGTCGTTTGTAAACCGCAATTCTTTCATTGGATGAACACCAGAAACAAAATTAAAAAACATTAAAATTCAGACCAAAAAATATATAAAAAGCAAAGAACAATCCAAGACCTAGTTTACACCAAATGCACGCGTTGAGAACACGCACCAGCAAACCTCGAACAGGACCTGGAAGCAAACAGTCATTTTGTAATGAAAGCAAAACGCGCTTAAGTTAGCGCGTGATACAACGAGAGAGGAAGAGTTTGCGGGGTTGAGCAAATCGTATGCGAGCAGGACCTGGAAGTCTTATCGTGAAGAAGAGAGAAACAGACACCGAAATCAAATCATGACCTTAGTCGATGATAAATTCATCATATATTAACACCACCACCATGTCTCCTCTTCTTCTCCTTCTCTTGATCTCTCACTCAACGACGACGACAACGACAACGACAACAGTGGTAGTAAATACGGTACTGAATCGGTTGACTCGGTTTCTCCGCCCGTAGTTTCGCGCGATTCTATCTCCGTGTTTTGACTCGGTGAGTTAATTCTCTCTCTCGATTAATTGATTTGGTTGTAGATCTGTGGGTTTATGTAATTCTTTGCCTTTTTGTTTAGGGTTTGAAGGATTCAGCGATGGAACCGATGGATATAGTTGGTAAATCGAAAGAGGATGCTTCGCTACCTAAAGGTAATTTCGGAAAAAAAAAACTATAAGATTTAATTTGTGCGTATTTTAATTCTAAGTTGTTTGGTCAGTTTTTATTTATATCTTTTGCATTTTTTTCCTCTTGGCTTGTTAGTTTATTAATTTTTGCAGTTTGGCTAGCTACAGTTTTTTTTTTTTCAAGTTTTTTTTTGGAGGTGCTAGATTTAGTTTTTGAAAAAACCGTAGACAAAAAAATAAAATGAGTTTTACCTTAGGTTTTACTTTTGAGAGATTATGAAATGTACGAGTTGAGAAATTCATACACAGAGTGTTGTTAGAGTTAGTTATGGGTTAGGGTCTCGACATCTGTGATTGTATTTGTGGTTAATTGCTATTGCCTTGCATATTTGCAGTCATTTTTGAGTGATGTTGGGTCAAGTAGGAATAGCAATGGCCTGGTGCTGTTGTGATTTAGGAAATTATGTGTGTGGTATCAGCTTAGTGTAGTGCGTTTAACTTGTACGCTTTTGATTGAGGGCTTGCTGGCCTTGTAGTCCTTGAAAGGGTGTTGAATGCACATTCTCTGATGCCAGTTGTGAATTTTCTTTTACAGCAACTATGACCAAAATTATTAAAGAGATGTTGCCCCCAGATGTTCGTGTTGCCAGAGATGCTCAAGATCTTTTAATTGAGTGTTGTGTAGGTGAGATTTAAGTAATTTTTCATCTTTTATCTAACTTGAATTCTTTGCATATTATCATATTGATTGATTATCATTTTCTTTGCATTATTACCTCTAGGCAAAACTTTTCTTTGGGAAAATGATTTTATGTATGTGGAGAGACAGAATGAGCATGGCCCTTTAGTCTATCTGCTGGTACTTTGTTTTATGGGGCTTGTATCAGTTAGATCAATTGGAATTTAAATAGGGCAGCTGCATCAGACAATGTCATTGTTCAGTTCACACACATGATTTTAAAAAAAGAAGAAGAAGAAAGGCAGAAAGAAAAGGAAAAGGGAAGGCAAATAGAAAGAGAGGCATGACCTTAGGAGATAAAGCTCCAAATCCAATTAGAAATTCTTAGCATAAGATAAAATATTTATCGATAATATTTCTAAATTTCAATTTTGGCTTTTTGATTTTGCTATAGTTATCTCCATGTGACACTTTCCAGAGATGTGCCATTATCAGTTGATTGTTTGGAGCTGTTGCGACAAATCAAATACCTTAACAAAAGCTTAGATGTCCATTCTAAAAAAAAAACTTAATAAATGTGCTCATAACGGGGATTGTTTTTGTTTTCTTCTAAAACAATATACCTTCCATACAAATGTTTGCAGCTGCAGCTTGTCTTCAAAAGCTATTTCATGGCTAGAATTTGATTTATTCCAAGATGTGGTTCACCAGATGGTATCGGAACTCTTTCTCTAACAAACCCTATTAAAAGTTTCTTTTAAGTTTTTCTAATCTAAATGCTTGTTGGAATGTCATTGGTTGTAATCTGGAAAGGATGTTAGTTTTGGAAATGACACTGTTAATATGTACAAGTTTCCCTCCTTTTGGAAGCTAGCCTTCAAAGATTAAATCAACTTCCTATTACTACGCTATAGGTATGATCCTTGCCAAGAGGCAGAAAGCCATAAATGAAGTTACCATCTTAAATGGCATCTTTGTATCTTGCCCTTACTTTTGATAAGAGAACCTTTCAGGAAACTGTTGTTAAGATTGGCATACTTAAATATCAGGATAGAAAGGAAAAGGGTTAGTTGCAATATTATTTAAAAAGTTGCCTCCGGCACCATTTATTTTGAAGATAGCACATCCAAGAGAAAACTGTTTTCGTATATAATGTGCTCACCCTTTCATTTCCTTGAATCCTAGTTGTGGCCTGAGATTTTTTAATTTAATATTGGCTATATGATATAGGATACTTAAGTTAGAATTTTTAAGATGTGGCCAATTTAGTATCACATGCAAGGGCCATATGTTTATTTGGTTATAAGTTAAGCTTTGTTCAATAGTATTTCATTAGTTGCTGATATAACATTTAAAACGAAGTCATTCCATACACATAAATGTCGAATGTTTTTTCTACTGCCCCTATTTCTTTCTGCATCACTGCACTTTCTTCTCTCACTACCAGACAGTCAATACCTTTTCATATGGTTTTGTGATTTGTGTTTTAACAAATCTCTGAGGAACTTGTTTCTTTGCAGAATTTATAAACCTTGTATCATCAGAGTCCAATGAAGTTTGTAGCAGAGAGGACAAGCGTACGATTGCACCTGAGCATGTACTCAAGGCTTTAGAGGTCTTTGACCGATCCAATTTACTCTTAGTGTGGGTTTTTGACAAGCATAATTTCTTGTTCATCTTAGTTGGAACCAACATTCTTTGCATGCAAACCATGGTTTATTTTCTTCCAATACTGTTTCGGGATAATGTGCTATACCTTTTCTTTTAATAATTTGAACCTAGGTTTTATTCCCTGCCTCACCCATCCCCTCAAAAAAAAAAAAAAGGGCCAAAAGTGCTTTTCATTTGTACTATCTGCTTTTAATCTCTTATGATTTTCAGAATTATTGGTGATGCTTATCTTTCCGTTACCAGTTCATTCACTGAGAAGTCTCATAGACCTTTTGATCCATGCATAATCCTCAGAGTTATGTTTAATTAGTAGCTGCTGTTTTGCTGTAAATGTCTCAACGTCAGTCTGTTTCTATTTTCTATTTTTTGAAGCCAATAATGTATTTTTAATGGAATTGATTAACAATCTGCGTTTGAAACCCATGTGCCTTTTCAAGATCTCCCTGGTTGCCCAGGTCTAAGGTTTTGCAATTTTTATTCACAAGTACGATCTGATTAATTATCTGATTCACAGGTTCTTGGGTTTGGAGAGTACATTGAGGAGGTTTATGCTGCATATGAGCAACACAAGCTAGAGACTATGGTAATTTTTATTTTTCCCCATCCTTTTTCATTTTCTGCAAGAAAGATTATTTTTAAAATCAGATCTCTCTACATGACAAAGCCATGTTTTAAGATAGTCCAGTTGGTTCAGCACCTGTCTTGTTTTTATTTACTTTTGCCGCAATGGATTGGTGTCGTGAGCTTTATTGAGCCTTCAGGTTTTTGTTTTTATACATTCCCCGTTTTAGTTTAGTAGCCCGCTTAAAATTGAGCTTTGAGAGCACAAAATGATATATTATCTTTTGTTACAGTTGAGCTTTCAAAGCGCATAATGTAAGTATTGTTAACAAATCTCGCACTCTCTATCTCCTTCCTTTTTCCCTTCCAGCATGACTCTTTAAAAGGTGGTAAATGGAGCAATGGAGCGGCAATGACCGAGGAAGAAGCAGCCGCTGCGCAGCAAAGGATGTTTGATGAGGCGCGTGCTAGAATGAATGGTGGGGTCACTGCCCCAAAGCAACCAGAGACTAACCAAAGTTTAAAGAGCTAACCTTAGGGACTTTACTTTCGTGAACCATAGGCAATCATCACCCTCTTCCCTTGGCACGGCTAGAATTATCTTATAGTGTACAGAGTCATTGGCAAGTGCAGTAGTGACTGTGGATATGCACTTCGATTTGTACTCTTTTTATCGTATGGATCATGTTTATAAGTTAATTAGTGCAAGCTTGTCATTATCATATTTAGTTACCAAATGTATCATTTGCCTTTACTTTGAGTTGAATTATTTCTTAACGTAAAATAAATTTCAAGTGTTGATAATGTATTTTATAATACAAAAAATTAATCTGATATATATATATATATATATATATATATATATATATATATTGAATTGGTTTAGGTTAATTTATTAAATTTGTAATTGGAAGAGTAATAACTTTATAAAATAAATTATAAAGGTTAATTTTTAATTAATGAAGATAAAATTGAAAAAAATTATTAAATTAAAAGAATAAAACAAAAATTATTTGAGTTAATACAGGTTAATATTTTTAAATATATGACTCTTAACATAATTTTATAGAAAATAAATAAAATAAAATTATGAAGTTTAATTCCTAACTAATCTAATGTTGAAGATTGAATTTGAAAAAAATTAATAAAAAAATAAAAAAAATACAATTTAACTTAATCAATTTAACTTGTTGAACCTGTGATTTGGATTAAAAGATCCTGAAAGCCTCATGACGATTTTAATTTCGTCTATTGTCATTAATGTGTAAAATAAACAATTATTTTTTTTTATTCAGAGTTTTACTAATACAAAGTCACCCATTCATCACCCATTTAAATTTTACATTGTATGAATATTGCAATAGGAGATATTTCTCTTTATTTGTTGCACCATAAGAGGCATTTCTCTTTATTTGTAAGATCATTACTATATTTCAAACATCTAAGAACTAGATATATAAGATGATATATAAGATGTCTAATATATATATATATATATATATATATATATATATATATATATATATCTTCTCACAATACTACATGTAAAATCCGATTAAAACTTTTGTCAAGTAACAAATGAAAATAAAGAATTAATCTAGAAATAAAATGGGTTAAATTAGATAAAAGAAATTTAATTAATATGAGAGGGGTTGATACGAACCAAGTCAGATCCGAATTTAGTCTTAAAATATCTGCTGATTAATTTTGCGAGATTAGACATATCTCTTAAATCGTACATCGTATCGAAATGAAATTTTATAGGGAGATACTAGACACATGGAACTATATTGTGGTAAGTGTTCCAGTCATATGGATTTCAGGAACATATTATTTAAGAGGATCAAAGTTACTAGATGAATCTTTTCAAATCTTACGAAAGAATTGGAATAGAAACCAGCCTCAAAATAACCCAAATGAGGGATAAGAACAACCCCTGTCTAACACCCAAACATCCCACCTCATTTAAGAGGGGGAATAAATGCAAGGTGTCCCTTTCTCTTTTCAAAAACCAACCAGCAGCTTGCAATAATCTCCTTTTTCTCAAAGAGAAACCCCATAAACCCAATTGCATGTACCCCTCTTAAACATTAGAGAAGATAAGAGAGTTAAAGAAAATATAAATGGTTGAAACCATGGAAGGAAGGGGAGTGAAGGAGGCTAATTGGTGCAGCTGGAGAAGGAAGGAAGAAAAACTAAAGGTAAAGAGGAAGAAGAAGAAGAACTACATAAGAAATCTGCCTAGGACAACCTAAAATCGTGAGGTAAGGAAAGAACACCTCATTACTTGCTTCTTGGAATTTCAGGACAGAAAAGAGAAGAAAACCACAAGGGTTTGGCTAGGGTTCTTACACCTATTACTTGAGGGGACTAGATAGAAAGATTAATGGGGACCTATTCCATAAACACTGACAAAAAGAAATGGATGAACATGATAAAGAAAACCTAGACTAAGGGCTGGCCAAGGAAGTAATGGAAAAAGATGAAATGAAATGATAAAACCTGAAATTTGTGACCTTGTTTAACTCATGGAAACATGCATGAGCTGAGGTAAAAATTTGTGTTCATGATAATGTGTGGATTTAGCATGCATGAGTGAAGAGTTGTGTGAAAATAAAATGTAAGAATGTGTAGAATTGTGATCTTGTTGAACCCTTAAAATGATATTTAAGCTGAAATAGAATCTATGTTAATGTTAATGCTTTGATTTTGTTATGAGATTGATGAATTTACAAGAATATAGATCAATGTGTGATAAATCATTTGTGGTTGATTATGGTCTATGTTCAATTTGGTTTGGGTGTGTATAAGATAAGGGGAAAGCCTAGCATAAACCTTATGCTTAGACGTTGGAGAGATTAAGAAAGAAATGACTTGATTGTCGCTGCCGATTTCTAAATCAGCAATGACATGGATTACGTCAACGACTTCTAGTTCGGCAATAATGCAATTTTCATCAATGATTTCTAAACAAATAATGGATGAGCGCGCTAATGATTCCAGCGTCAACCGTGGAATTGGACCGCTTGATGATTTCAGAGTCGGTAACGACTCAGTTTTCGTCAATGATTTTGGTATCAACAGTAGGATGTGTGCGCTGATGAATTCAACGTCAGCCGTAGAACAAGATCGCGCTGATGATTTCTAGGTTGACAACGACTCAATTTTCATCAACGATTTTGGTATCAACAATAGGATGGGTGCATTGATGAATTCTGCGTTAGCTGTAGTACTAGACTGCGTCGATAATTTCTGGGTCGGTAGCGACACAATTTTGTAAATGAATTCTGAGTCAACAATAGACTAAGCGCGCTGATGATTTCATACGTCAGTCGTGGGACTGAATTGCGCTAACAACTGTGTCACCAGCTAAGTTTTTGTTGATGAATTTTGTGTAACTAGCGAATTCGTTTTTGCTGTTGAATTATGTGCCAGCGAGTTAGTTTTAGTTGCTAAATTTTATGTCACCAGCAAATTAGTCTTCATCGTTAAATTTTGTGTAACAAGCGAATTAGTTTTTGCTGCTGAATTCTGAGTCACTAGTGAGTCAATTTTTGCTGCTGAATTCTGTGCAACCAGCAAATCAATCTTCACTGCCTTATTTTATGTCACCAGCAAAAACTATGTCACCAACGAATCAGTTTTCACTGCCGAAATCTGTGTCACCAGCGAATTAGTTTTTGCTATTGAATTCTAAGTAACCAATGAATCAATTTTCGCTGTCGAATTTTATGTCACCAGCGAAGCAGTTTTCGCTGTTGAAGTCTGTGTAGCCAGCGAGCAGCTTTGGCCAATGATTTTCTGCGACAAACTTCCATATTAGAAATGACTTAAATGCTTATAATAATTTCATTGTATGATTGTGTAATATGTGGAACACTCGAATGTGAACATGTGTATTCTTAAAATATATATGGTGACGAGTTATGTGATTTCCGAATACAAATGTGTTGATTTGTGATTATTAGCGTGTTAGGTGGTGCAACCGGTATTGGACCTTCGATAGGACAAGGACACCCCACAGAAGGAACAATTAGGTGACTTCCACCCCTTTCTAGCATAATGTTAGTTTCTGAAGTGAATACTAAATTATTACGAAATGTTTGATGAGTATTACAAATGATCTGCTATTATGATATAGTAAATGTTAAACTGTTATGGAGTGCTTGTATGAGTATTACGAAGGACCTATTATTGTGCGATAATGAATGCTAAGCTGCTATGGATTGGTTGTATAAGAATTACGAAGGATCTATTTTTATATTATATTGAATATTAAACTATTACGGAATGGTTGTATGAGTAATTTGAAGGATCTATTGTGGTGTCGTACTAAATGCTAAATTATTATGGAATGTTTATTGAGTATCGTGAAGGATCTATTGTTGTGTCATATTGAATGATAAACTTTTAGGAATGATTGTATGAGTAATTCGAAGGATTTATTATGGTGTCATATTGAATGCTAAATTGTTACGGAATGTTTGTTGAGTATTATGAAGGATCTATTGTTGTGTTATACTGAATGACAAACTGTTATGGAATGGTTGTATGAGAAATTCAAAGGATCTATTGTAGTGTCATACTGGATGCTTAATTGTTATGAAATGTCTGTTGAGTATTACAAAGGATCTATTATTGTGTTATATTGAATGATAAACTGTTACATAATGGTTGTATGAGTAATTTGAAGGATCTATTATGGTGTCATATTGAATGTTAAATTGTTACGAAATGTTTGTTGAGTATTATAAAGGATCTATTGTTGTGTTATACTAAATGATAAACAGTTACGGAATAGTTGTATGAGTTATTCAAAGGATCTATTGTGATGTCATACTGAATGCTAAATTATTATGGAATGTTTGTGTCACACGTCAAAATCCGCGCGGCGTCGGCTAGCGATTTTTTTCTTTTGTTATGCTTGATTTGATTGGTTCGTTGGAGTTGCCACCTAGTAATTTATTGAAGGCTACTAGCAAATCGGTTGTACTAGTCTTGTTAGAGATTCACGAGTAAGGGACTGGTTGTGGTTAGGGAAGGTATTAGCACCCCTAACACACCCTACCTGAGGTAAGCTGCTTCGTGGCATTGATGTGTTAAAGAAGTTTTAATAATTATCTTTTTATCCGATATTAGAAATACGACTTACGTGTAAGTTCATAATTCTTAATCGTGAGCAAATCAAAATATTAAATTCTTCTTTATTCTTTGCAATTCTATCATAAATAAAAAGAAACATCCATAAAACAAATACAAATACACACATACATTATCACTATATTTCTTTTCTTTTCTTTTCCTCTTTTTTTTTTGTTACATCAACACTACAAAATTGCACAAAATCAAAACTAAACAAAAAAACATACATTAAACACTGTTAAAACTACAAAACAGACCCAAAACATCCTGGAACAGTGTTAGGAAGCCTTCTGGAACCACTGGAATAGTGGTGGCGTGTTGCCCAACGCGCCACCGCTACTGGCGGCTCGTGGATTTTAGTTTTTATTTCCTTTGTTTTTGAAATCTGCTTCGGTTTTTTCTTTTTAGATCTGCCCCGTTTCTCTGCCTTCTCCTTCTTCAGATCTGCTTCACTGCGGGTCGGTTTGTTATGGGTTTGTCTTCTTCTCCTCTGTTTTAGGTGACAGATCGGGCGGTGCTGCAGTGTGCAAAGGGCGACGATGGATCTGTGGCGACACTACTGGCTGACAGTGTGGATGGTGCTGATGGCTCTGTGGGCGTGCCGTTGGCTGGTCTTCACCCCTGTCGATGGTAGCATCCTGTGATTGCTGCGAGTCGGTGCTTCGCCAATTGAAGAGGGAAGATTTGTTGGCGGTGCTCTGCAAGGCTGGTTGAAGGAGGTGAAGAGGTTGCTGGCTGTTGAAGCTCCGATGGAGGATAGGGGAGAGATCGGCTGGCCGAGGAGAGATGGGGCTGCTGTGCTGTCGGCTGAAAATGAGAGGAAATGGGGAAGATCGGCTGTGGGTTCTGAAGGAAAAGATGGCTGGTGTCTTGTCGGGCTGAAAAAGGATGGGGAACGGTTGAGAGGGGAAGATTTGTGGGAATGGGGCGACTCTGGTTTGTTTTGGCAGAGATGACCGGAGGAAAGCTGAAATGCTAAGGGGTCCTTGGCTCTGTTCTGAAAACAACCATCAAGGACCCCGGGAGACAGCGACTTTTTTTTACTAGTTCGGGGGGGCGGCTGGTTTGTGTTGGTTGAGATAAGTTTAGGTTTAGGTTTTTTTGTATTTTTCTTCAATTTGTAAAATTACCCCTCCTCTCCTTTGTGTGTGTTGAAAACCAGTATTTATAGGCAAAAATATTGCGAAGTTTTCAAACACAGTCCTTCAACTTTTTTTTTTGTAAATTTTGATTTTTCTTATTTTTTGTATTTTTTGAAAACGAGCAATATCAACATTGACTCAATGAGGAAAATCAATGATTTTTAAAAATAACGCGTTAAAAGTTGAATGCGTTCCAAATATCTTTGAAAATTTAAATTCTATTGAGATGATGTTAAAAATGCTAAAAACGATGCAAATATATTTAAAAATGTATTTTTTTGGATTTTCAATGTTTTTCGCTATTTTTGAATTTTTCTGAAAATTTATCAAAACATGGGTCAAAAATTGGGTAGCAACAGTTTGAATGAGTATTATGAAGGATCTACTATTATGACATAGTGAATGTTAAATTATTATGGATTGTTTGAATGAGCATTACGAAGAATATATTACTATGTTATAATGATTACATAAATTTTCTATGAAACGTTTGATAAAATTGGTGATTATCTTCGGCTAATGGCATCCGAGACAAATGGCTGGGTTGTGATTGATGATTAGCTTTGGCTAATGGCATCCGAGAGGGATGTCCAGGTTGTGTTTGATGATTAGTTTCGGCTAATGGCATCCGAGATGGATGACCGTGTTGGGATTGATGATTAATTTCGGCTAATGACATCTGAAATGGATGGCCGAGTTGCGTTTGATGATTAGCTTTGGCTAATGGTATCTTAGAAGGATGGCCGAGTTGCGTTTGATGATTAGCTTCAGTTAATGACATCTTAGAGGGATGGTCGGGTAGTGATTGATGATTAGCTTCGACTAATGACATCTAAGACGAATGGTCGAGTTGTGATTGATGATTAGCTTTGGCTAAGGACATTTTAGAGTGATGCCCGGGTTGAGTTTAATGGTTAGTTTCAGTTAACAACATCCGAGATGGATGACCAAATTTAAGTATTATAATTAGCCTCAGTGATAGATAGAAGGGTGGTATTACGTAAGTATGGGAAAATGAAAGAATTATACTCTTTTAGGCTATGAATGAAAAACAACCGTTAATATTGCTTTAATTATGTTTTTAAATTGCTTATAATGTTTGAAATTATCTTGTGTTGTAACAGGGACGTTACACCAACAAGGTGCGTAAGGAAATCCGTTCCACGACCCATACATTTTGAAAAGAACTATATATATTTGCATGATATGAGTGTTATGTATTTTGTAAGAACGAATGTACTAGTTGAATAGTTGTCATTCGACACTTTTGAAATGACTTGTATCGATAATTGTAATGGAACACAGTTGTGAATGTACGAATGTGTAAATATGATGTTATGAACATAAGTATGTGGCATTCTCTTTTATGAGAATGTTGTATTGTGAAATCACATGAGTATTGCACTACACTCAAAGATGAATTTTGTTACGATAAATCTTTGAATACTATTGCGAGAATGTGTACTATCATTTTTTTATGGGATGTTGATTTATATTATCCTATGTGGATTGTGCCTTGCTAATGAATTAAATGTATTTATAAATTCACAGAATGATATTGTGAAAAGCATCGAGAACCTAACGACTTACAAAAAAAAAATCACCACTGATTTTGGCTTTGAAAAAGCCGAGTTGTTACAATAGGACTAGTGCCCTCGTTAATGGGCTATTGGAAAAATTAGTAACTTTAGTTAATGGGACTAGTGCCCTGGTTAATGGGCAATTAAAGAAACTATTTACCCTGATTAATAAGACTAGGGTCATGGTTAATAGGCTATTGGAAAAGCTAATTATCCTGATTAATGCTAGTCGAAATTAATAGGAAATCAAAGAAACTAGTTTCCCTGATTAATGGATTATTGAAGAAACTAATCATCTTGGTTATTAAAACTAATGCCCTAGTTAATGGGCAATCAACGAAATTAGTTACCCTAATTAATAGGACTAGTGCTATAGTAAATGAGTAAATAGAGAAAAGAGTTAATTTAATAATAGAACAAATGCTTGGTTTGAGCTACAGAGAATATTGGTATGTCTTTAAATTGTATTAATTGCACTAACTTGTAAGGTTAAGGGTAAAATAATAAATTAACTATTTAATAATTGATGTGGTAAATATATATAAAAGATAATCGCAAATAATTATTATGTATAAAGCTAATTGTATTTGGTATTAAATAAATTTTTAGGTACCTCATAGCATCATGTCGAATAATAGAACATGTATTTGGTATTAACACTAACATGTAACGAAACAATATGTATACGAGTTTGGTTGTGTTGATAGATTAATGATTGGGTATTCAATTAGCCCCATCGACAAAATTTAACTAAAAAAAACATGTGATTTAAGCATGTCTTACAAGTATAAGAGTAATGGAATGTTGTATGATAAATTATAAACAATACAAAAGGACATGAAATAAGTGGAATGAATAATGAATCGAGTATATTTCTCAATATAACAAGGGTGTTACATGGACTAAAATGTATAAAATTGGTTTTGATCATATAATTGTTTAATATAATTTATTTTGTAATTTTATGTATTTCTCAAGTAAATTCCTTTGAGAATATCTATATTTTAGGGTCACTGAGCTACCCATTATTATAGAAAAGAATATTTGTACTTTCAGAAAAAGAAAAACTTATAAATAGTTAATTTGGATGTAATTTTTAATAAGAGTTGTAATAAATTATGTACATTTATAAAATTGTTGAAAGGCTGTTAGGACTTTCCTTTTTATATATATATATATATATATATATATATTACCACATTTTCGATGGGTTCAAACCTTATAAGGTTGTTAGAACACTAGGTCGTGACATCACAATCTTAATTGCATTTTGAATCTTAACAACTAAAATATTAATTTATTTCATGTCATCACACAAAATGAGGTTTATAATGTGTACACAACATTTATCATGCAAATGCTTATATATATGGATGTAATTTTTAGTAAGAGTTTTCATAAATTGTGTACATTTATAAAATTATTGAACACACACACACACAACACATTTTTTATGGGTTCAAACCTTACAAGTTTGTTAGAACATTGGGTTGTTACATCACAAACTTAATTGCATTTTGAATCTTAACAACTAAAACATTAATCTATTTCAAACCATCACACAAAATGAGGTTTACAATGTTTGCACAACATCTAACATTCAAATGCTTATTTAAAAATATATTAGTTGGCCAATCTTTCATCACATTGTTCAAAAATGAAATAGTTACATTATTAGAGCTTACACTGTCTGCTATAATAGTCAAAACTTTATCAATCCCCCACTCTAATAAATAATTCTCAATAACTTGACTAATTTTCTCAGCTATATGATTGGAAACTTGATAAAAATTAAGAGTTATTTTATGCAAATTTCTCTCATTATCAATCAAATGAGCTATTATACACATATAGTAAATGTTTTGGGCTATGTCCATATATCAGTTGTTAAGCACAATCGTTGACCCCTAAAAGTTGTCCTTAATCTTTCCTTCTCTTCAACATAAACTTTTAAAAATCTCTTATAATAGTGACACAAGAAGGAATGTCAAATCTAGGTTGCATGGTCCTAGAAAATAATCTAAATCACTGACCCTCTATAAAATTAAAAAGCAACTCATCAATTATAACCATTTTTGCTAATGTTTGTCTACATTCATCATAATTATAACCTATTGCCTTAAGAGTTCTCATATTTTGGTCTCTCGATTCACCTTTTTTCTTTTTAGGTTCTAATACCCAAACTTTTTGCTTCATATCAACCACAAAAGGAAACTTTTTGCATACTATCAAATGACTCCACATATTACTTGTGCAATTAAGAATAGTATGACATGTATAATCTTGTCCACAATATAGGATCAACATCAAATTTTGTAAAGTGATCCCCAATTTATAATTTTTTTTCTATCATCAGAATTTCTTTTCCTTAATGTAAGGACTCGAGGCTAGTGTTTAAAGTTGGGGTATTGGTTGATGTTGGGGTAGTGCCAATGGATGATGCATTTTGATTTTGAAAGTTTTCCATTTATAATTACCAAATGAAAACATGTTAACAATTATAATTGATAATGAATCTGAAGTGTATTTTCGTGCTTCTGTAATATATGTTTGACACTTAAATTTGGAAGGATGCAATTCCAAAAGTTCACATAAATCATTGATCAAATTGTTCATGGATATATGAGGCATAACATCTTCTATTCATTATTAAATGCTATAAAATAATAATATGATGCTAGTTAAATTTCAGTCTATTCCATATCCAATTTAGAGTAAATACTGTTAAAACACTTTAGACTGGAAAGTTACTTCATAGTAGTACTATGAATCTAGTTTACCAACTTTCTAGAAGATTACCGAATATTACCATCCATCTTGTAGGTAACAATGAATGTCTAATTCACTTTTCTATCTTCTTCGTATAGGAATGCTAGCAGCAGAAGCAACACTTGCTTCAATCCTTTTCATAGATTACTATAGCATGAAATTCATTTTTCTTTCTCGTGTGGACAATATATGCCATTTTTTTAAAGTTACTATCAGTTTGGCAGCCAAACACTAATGAAACCACTATATGCTTAGTTTGCTTAAGGATGTGTTTATACAGTGCACAATGATTAATATGGTCCATTGATTGTACAAAAACTATTGGTAATATGGAGTTCGATTGAGTATATTGTCCACGGGTGTTTGTTTAAGTTGCATATGTAGTGAACTCTTTTATTCTGAAATATAATTTTATTGTTGTAGGCTTTTGAATATGGGTTATTCCTGGAATGGCCATTAGTGTATTAGAACAATAAGATTTCACCTCATTGGTTTTGTACTTTAATAATTTATTGCTTGACTTCTTGACCTAATTGATTATAAAAGAAAAATCCATTGTGATATTTATTTCATTTTTTTTTGTTAGTATTGAAATAAACAGGTAAAAATATTCACTTAACTTAAGTTCAGGAAAATAAAAAATAGCAAACGATAAAAATATACAATCAAACAAACAAGCTAACAAATAGGCAAGAAAAAAATCTCTTACTTTTTCCGACTTGAAAATATTAATATCAACAAATTATGCATATTTCAATCAATAATGAAAACCGATCCATCTAGAAATCAGAAACATATGTTAAAGAAACTTGCTTAATCTTCAATTTCAAATACAAATACTCCACCTTGCAAGATTTTATAGACTTTTTATTTTACAGCAACAATCATAATTCTCAATTCGATAATTGGATCAAGCTATAAATTTACCCAGAGTTTCTCAAAATATTGTTCTATGTTGGGGTAAAATTTCAGGTCAATCGAAGTTCGGAAAAGCCTTGAAATATAGGTCAGAACAAATAATACAAGTTTTGTTATTTACTTTTTTTTTACTTGTGGACTTTCTATTTGACAAGGATCCTTTTCCTATAAAGATGTGACAACTTGTTTTGAGAATTTTCTAATTTTACAAGGATTTTTAATGGGCTGCAACATAATTTCCAAGTGTGAAAAAGATTCATTAATATTCCAAAATTCTTTTCTTATAAGGATTTCTTATTCATCCTAACTACGCAAGGAAAGAAGAGCTAGTGGTATTTAATGATAGATTGGTTAGCATATTTTGGAGAGTTTTTTAATCCTACAAGGAAGGTTAAAGGAAGACAATAAGAGTTTTCATGTTTTGTTAAGATTCTTTAAAACTACACTTAATTATCCTAGACAAATAAGAAAACTAAATGGAATGCAACTTCAACAATCAATTTCCTAGCTTGTTTTGGATATCTATAGGTGGCAATAAAGACCTTAGTGTTTCTAGGATGAGAATCTCATTCATGATATTATTTAAACTAGAAAAATTATCTATTTTATGTTATTTTGTTTAATTAGATGCATAGACTTTAGTTTATATGTTAGATTTGTTATTTTTATTATTTTCTTCATGTTTGAGTTTAATTAACATACTTTAGATTTATTGTAAGTGTGTCAATATTAGCCCACAAGTTTTGGATCTATTAGGGTTGCTAAATGAACCATTATACAAGGTTTTATAAGCTGAAATTTTCAGCAGTGATGGATTTATGAAATAAACTTATGTTTGCATGATGCAACACGTTTTCTGTGTTGTTACAAAGAACACATTTTACTTATCAAGATATAATTGACCATGTAGCGACTTTCTTATACTTCTCTTCTCAAATATGTATTCGTTTGGTGGGGGTTTCTTGTTCCAATAGTAGTGGTGTCTTTAGACATATTTTCATTGTGCCATACTTCTATCAAACCTGATTTCTTGGCTTTTCAAGAGTTGTATCATCTTTGTTATGAGTTGTTTGACCATTTAATCAAGAGGTCTATATTATTGGGTGTGGTGTGTGGGAGCTTGGGAGGGGGTGATTGGTTTGCTAATTCTAGAGATGAAGATTGAAACTTTGAAAAGTTGGGTATGGCGTGTGGGAGCCAGTGAGTGAGAGATGGTGGCTGGTTTGTTAGGGACAAGACCTAGGGTTAGAAATTAGAAAATATTTTTATATTATTTATATACCCCCTACTTTTTTATTTTTATCTGAATAGGTTCAGTTCGGTTAGAGTATTTCGATTTCAACCTTATGAAATCAAAACCGAACCGAACCAAATGTTCTTTAAATTTTTTAATTAATTTAATTAGTTTTTTTTTCACGATTCAGTTTTTTCAGATAATTTTTTTGTTTTCTTGATTTAATTGTTTTTCTGTTTTTTTTTACCCCTGGGCATAATGTCATTTTTGTGGTGAAACCTAAACAAATGGAAGGGCACTTTAGGGGTTTCCACCTAGTTTAGGCAAGCGTCGATTTTCTTGTTTTAACAACCAAACAATTTCCTAGGTACGTAAAATGTGGACACTTCACCCAAGTTACTCTTCAGAACCCAACATCACCCTGGAGCACGTTCACACTGGAAAACATTGATGAAGAAAATGTCTACTGTGGGTTTTTTTTTTTTTTTTGTAGTTCTCTCTTCTCACTATCGCTGCTGCTTTTGGATTCCAAGTCAAAAGAGTCAGTCAAGCCAAAGCCCTCTCAACGTGCCCCACGAGAAAGTGAAACAACACCCCCGTTGTCCCCTCAGATTACTTTCTTTTCTATTTCAAAATCTCTCTCAGTCTCATTCCTAGATCAGTTGGTGGGGCAGCCTATGTTTCTTTTGTCAGGATTCTCTTGCATGACAACAAGAGACCAGAAACAAAGAATTAAAATGGAAGTCCCACTTATAATAAAATATACAAAACCCAGAGAATCCCTACTCTCAACTACCTACCATACCATTCCATCTATAAGGAGCTTCCCATTGATTTTGCTTTCTCATATTGAAGTCATCAGCTAGTTATGGCTAGAGCATCTCAAGACTCTTCCTCCAAGTGGCACTCCCACTGGACCAAAAAGGTTGGAAACGAAGATGATGAAGTTCCAATCTTTAAGTCCTCAAACACCATTGAAGAAGAAAAAATGGAAAATGTTAAGAGCCATGTTGGAATGTCAACCCCAAAGAAAAAACTACCAGCAGTAGCAGTTGCTAGGCTCCGATCGGTTCTTGCAGCCCTTGGTAAGAACCAATCAAGCCTCCCACTGGGGCTTGGATCCCGAGTTGTAGGTACCCTTTTTGGATATCGCCGTGGTCATGTCCATTTTGCATTTCAAAAGGATCCCAATTCACCCCCAGCTTTCCTTATTGAACTTGCTACACCAATAAGTGGATTGGTTAGAGAGATGGCATCTGGGTTAGTTAGAATTGCCTTGGAATGTGACAAAAAGAAAGAAGAGGAAAAGAAAGCTGTGAGATTGCAGGAAGAACCAATGTGGAGGACTTATTGCAATGGTAAGAAATGTGGTTTTGCTACTAGGAAGGAATGTGGGCCTAAAGAATGGAAGTTATTGAAAGCTGTAGAGCCAATTTCAATGGGTGCAGGGGTTTTGCCAGGGTGTGCAACTGAGGCTGGAGCTGATGGTGAACTCATGTATATGAGAGCTAAATTTGAGAGAATTGTGGGCTCTAGAGATTCTGAGGCTTTCTACATGATGAATCCTGATAGCAATGGAGCTCCTGAGCTCAGTATCTATCTACTTAGAGTCTAAAGTCCAGTCATTTATATTTCCTTTTTTTGTTTTTTCCTTAAGGTAAGCTAGTGATGCTTGCTCTCTCAAACTATATATATATATATATATATATATATATATATATATATTTCCTTTTCTGTTTGTTCTTCTACTTCGGAGAAACTGGGGAAGTGGGCTTGACCTGTATTTTGTTAGTTATAGGTGGAGGGAGAATACTTTAGATTAGAACATGATGGATATGGATAGGTGGGGGTCATGATGGTGTGTATACATATAGTTTTTCTTTTATCTTTTTAGCAAGTTACTAGATTTGTTACATGTAAACCACCGCGGGGTTTTGTTTTTCAATGTAAAAAAATTACTAGATAAAAAATTCAAAGACCGTTATTGGTTTAATTAATAATTTAAATAATATCAAATGAAAAATGAAACAATAATAAATAAGTTGACAAAAGAAAAACAGAAAAAAATAAATCAAACTTGAATCTATATATATAAAAAAACAATATATTATTTTAGGGTTAAACTATATATAAAAAAAGCAAATTTAAAAAAACCATATTAAATTGAATGAGCTAAAAAACCTCGCGATCAAGAGTATAAAATTGAGATAATTTCATAAAAAAAAATTATGAAACATTTAAAGAATGAAATTGAAATAAATTAATTTTAAAAAGAAAAAAAAAGTGAATCCTCATTAACATTTGAAATTGGTGATCTTGGTTATAAACTTGAGGCTAACTCAATAAAAGACAAATCACAAAAAATAACAAAACAAAACTTCAAAAAAGAATAAAAAAATAAGAAAACATCATATTAAAAAAAAACTAAGCAAACTCTAATGGACCTCCTAAACTTGGTCTAATCTCGAAAACTTGCAACCCGTGAAATTCTGAATCCGGGTTCAATCAAAAAACTTAATTCTCAACCAATTTAATTTTCAAGAATGAAATCAATAGAAAACAATATTAAAGAAAAAACTTACAAAAGCAAAAAATAAAATAGCAACAAAAAGAATGAGAATTATATTTGAAAGAAAAAAAAACCCAAGGAGAATGAAATTAAAAATGATCCCAAATAAAATAAACAATAAAAAAATAAGGATCAAATTTAAAAGATTAAAAAAATCATAGGAAGTGAAATTAAAAAACATTTGTAATCTGATAGATTATTTACATATTAAACAATGGTAGGGGTGAAATTGACAAACATTTGTAATTTAATATATTATTTATGTATTAAAAAATAGTAGTGGGTGAAATTGAAAAACATGTGCAATTTGATGAAAAAAATTTATAATTTTATAACTTATTCAAAAATTTTAAAAATAGGAATCAACATGATAAAGACTAAATGTGAAGGAAAAAAAAAACTAAAGTGGTTGACCTTAAATTTTACAGGGTTTGGTGCAGAATTCGAGGAAAAGAGAGGAAAAAAAAAGTTATCGGCACAAAACCATAAATGCTTCTAGTACACACGACACATCATCATGTAGAGGGCATTGATATCTTCCAAACACCACTCTAAAAGGCAGTGTTTTTTTAAATAATATTTAATATATATATCAATTACAATAATATCTCTAAGCAACCTCCAAGTTTACAATTAAAAAAATATAAAATGACAAAAAAACCCTTATGAGAGAATTTTATTGTTTTTGTTTTAAAATGCATCAAAGTAATTACACAATTTTTTTTAAAAAAATAAAAGTCTAAAACACTCCTGATTGAAAGACATTAGATTTTTTTTATTCTAAAACTAGAGTAGTAATTTTACCATGAAAAAAAAGAAGAAAAAAGAAAATGACAAATCTAATCCCATAAAGAATGTTAAAAATAATTGTTTTATAGTGAAAAGACAACCTTGCCTGCAATACCTAGTTCGATGGTTTTCGTTCCAAGGGCAGATTCATAATTATACGATTACAATGAGTATTGTTTTGGGTCTTGTTGCATAGTAATTTTTTTAGAAGAATTATGTTTTTAATTAACCCTTCATACGTTGTTTAAAAAATATATAAAAAAAAATTATTCAAACATTGCTAACATATTTTCTAGTAAAACAATTAAGGAAAAATTACTCGTATAATATCTTATAGTTTAGTTGAAATTACACTTGCCTACTAAGTTTTTAAAAATTATAGATTGTATTTTAAGTCAATTATTTTTACAAATAAGATAAATTAACCAAATTACTTTTCTATATATTAAATTAAAAAATCAACTGAAAAATACATTTATTTTTCTTTATCTTTGATTAATGATTTCTCTCTCTTCCACACATCATTTTCTTTTTTTTTTTAAACACAAATCATCAAATCAACACAAAATTGTATGAAGATATGAAATTATGAAGTCTAGAAATCAACATGATAAAAACACTTCACTACATGGAAGTGAAAATTCCTTTTTCCCATAACAATCCACAGTCTTTCTATCTTTAATCCCTGTGCCCATAACAATCCCATAACAAATTCATTTTAAAATTAACAATACACTAAAAATACTGAGAAAATACTATAGCAATTTTCCTATATATTTTGGTGTGCCCTACAAGAAAGCATTTGTCTTTACTTTTTTTAATTAATATATTTTTATCCTTTAATATTAGATTTGTTTTTTTATTGGGTTATCTCACTCTCATAACACAAATAATAGGTTTGGCGGATTAACATAGTTTGTTAGGTTTGTTTTTTCTTTATTTAACTTTTTTTTTCACTTTGATCCTTTAATATTGGGTTAATTAGGAATTAAGCTTCATGATTTACTTTATTTGCTTTATATTAGGTTAATTTAGTCTCAAGATCCGAGAATAGTGCGTAATGGGTCAACCTGAGTTGACTCAGGTTGCTTTTTTTGTGTTTTTTAATTGATTTTTTTAAATTTTATCATTTAATATTAGATCAGTTATGAATTGAGATTATAATATTTTTAATTTGTTGTCTATTAGAATATCTTGGTCTCATGATTAGGGTCACGAGCTTTGATATTTTAACCTCAGTTAAATCAAGTTTTTTTTTCTTTCAAAGAGATAATCTTAGTCTCATTTCCTTCAATATCAAATTTTATTTTTATTGGATTGTCCCCGTCTCATGACCCAGGTTTGACAGGTTAATCCAGTTGATTTAGATTTTTTTTATTTAACTTTTTTTCTCCTAATTTCATAATTTATTACTGTGTTTGATTGAGAATTAAGTTTTATGATTTATTTCGGTTTGATTTTTACAAGATTATCCTGACTTCATGACCTGAGAATAGTGTTTGACAGGTTAACCTATATTGACCTGGCTTAATTTTTGTGCTATTTTTTAATTACTTTTTTGTATAAATTTTATCGTTCAACATTGGTCTGGCATGATCGATTAAGAATTGAGTTTTATAATTTGTTTTCATTTGCTCTTTATGGGGTTATCTTAGTCTCATGACTAGAGTCGTGAATTTAATAAGTTAATCTGGGTTAAGTCTAGTTGTATTTTTTTTTTTCTTTCTATAAGGTTATCTCGGTTTCATGACTCAGGTGATGGATTTGATGAATTAACTTTGTTTTTTATGTTCTTTTTTTAATTGATTTCTCTTTTTAGTCTAATCTTTCAACAGTGTACTAATTGGGGTTATCTTCGTCTTATAACCTGAGTCGCGAGTTTGACAGATTAACTTGGGTCATTTTTTAAGGTTATTTTTTTATTTTTTATAATTTCACTCTTCAACATTAGGTTAATTGAGAATTAGATTTTATAATTTGTTTTGATTTGTTTTCTATGAGAAAGATATCATCTTGAAATTTTTTTAGTCAAACTATGTTTTTACTATTTATCCGAGTTGCTTTTGAATCAGCAAAGTCAACCAGGTCACATCGAGTTTAATCTCCACACGGTTTAAAATTTTTTTCCACTAAAAAACATTTGTAATATATATATATATATATTATTCAACCCGAATTATTACACAAGTTAATAATCTAGTTCTTTCTAAGATGGAGCAGATTGAGAAAGCAAATTTGGAGCCCAAACCTTTGAACACAATATGAGGCCCGCCGTCGCCCTGTAATTATTGAGGAGGTTAACACATCACTGTTTGACTTTATTTCTGATGTTTAATCCATATTTTCTTGTTATGTGTTGTTTTCTTGTAACAAATTAATTATGATTTATGGTTCCATGTCCTGCAATTTTTCTTTTATTTTGCATTTGGAAATTGAAAATATTTTTTTTCTCAGTTGCTTCAAGATAAACTGCAACTATATCCATATGATCCATGTGACAAGCTGATGTACCTCAGATACACACACACTCACATGCTGGGAAGTTTGAATTTTTGTGTGTTTTCTTGGAACGGTTCTGTTAATTTGAGTTTGGTTGTTGGGAAAATATGAAGATTTGTGCTTTACTGGATTTTTTTAGTTGTTTGTTCAATTGGGTAGTTTTTAATGTGTATGGTTGCTGAGAAAATGTGGGAGTTTTTGAAGGGAATCGGTGTTTTGAGTTGTGGAATATTTTTTTGTGATTTGAATTATGCCTTTGGCACACATTTCTTTCCAATTTAAAATTAATAGTTGAAGAAGCCCAAAATAATTGGAAAAATAATCACGTGTATATATGTGCGTTCAACACTAATAATTGATAGATTTGGATAGCTGAAACCCACTAATCAAAAATATAACGGTGGTTGTTTGGATTTTTTTTTTAAATTTAATTGTAAAATTGTGATATTTAAAACAAGAACATTCTAGTGTGGTCTAATTTTTAAATAACTTAATATTAAAGGATATAATTAAAAAGAAACTAAACAAAAAAAATTAAAAAAAAAAGAAGAGAAGCAAAATACTGTTACAATAAACAATGCTTTTTAAGTATAGCTACAGTGATTTAGCCATATTTTTTTAAGCTTTGTTAATTTTAGGTTGTTTAGTATGATGTTTTAAACTAAGTGTTTTAAAAGTATTTTTGGCATGAAAAAAAAAAATAACTTAATGCTATTTTAGTATTTTTGGATAGTTTGATAGTGTTGATGTTAAAAATAATTAAAAAATTTTAAAAAAAATTATTTTAATATATTTTTAAGTAAAAAACACATTTAAAAAGTATTGTATATTAAATTACCAAACCCAAAAATTAAATGAGGGAAGGGACCTAATGCAATTTATATTATTGTTTAATTTATATCAATTTCAATCCCATGCTCATATTATTGTGGAATTTCGAAGTAAGGAAGACTAACAAAAACAGGAGTGTCGAAGAAGTGCTTTAACAAAACAAGACGGCAATTGCAGCGGGTTAATTTTTGAATCTGTTGATTTCATTGCGGAACTATTCCATTATGTTGCTCAATTGGAACTGGGTAGTGGACCAATACATTGGTGTTTTTATTTCCCTTTCCACCTTTGAACCAAACTGTCTTACAGATTTACAAGTATTGTTTTTTCTCTACTAATAAAAACTATATGGATAATGCATTTGAATACGGTGATGTCTGCTTAGTTGAAGGAAAATTACATATCTGATGTGATTCTCAAACAACAAATCTGTATCCTTTATCTAAGAAATTGAAGTCTTGCTGTATATTGTTTCATTTACTTGCATGTTATTTTGTGCTCCGAGAAAGCAATTAGGACTTGTGCATATGAAATGATTACTGTTTTTCTTTTTGCCTTCTTAGTAGAAATTAAGGGCATTTCATTAAGGACTTGCACCAAGTTCGTTTCTTTTTACCCTTTCAATTCCCCTGTTTTGCTAGGATCCCTTTTGGACCATATGTGTCACTCATCTATCCCATAAATAATAATAATAAAAAAAATCAGCATTTGGTCTAAAAGAGTAAACTGCTTCAATCATTGCTTTTAGTGCATAAATTCTGCGTGGCTTGATCCCAAGAGATTTTATTAAAGCCTCATCATAGAACTCATCAAAAGAAAATAAAAATCCAATCCCTCAGCAGAATTAGGCCTTTGTCATTCGTTGACTGCTTTTTTCCCCTTGCCACTTTGATTCTTTCTCCTATACAAAATTTCTAAAGCATCACTGTTACACCTTGCATTATTTTACAAGGATTTTTTTTTAAACATAGCACACTGGCTAAAAATCTCAGCAAAAATAACACAATTAAAAACTTATTTGTGAAAATAGCATAATTTATTAAGATGCACAGATCTTATATGCGCTATCAAGAGACACATAGGTCTTACCTACACGACCAATCGAATTTAAACACCATTAAAAAAAAAATTCTTTCTTTTTTATTCCTATCTTATTTCTCTCTTTCTTCTTCCTCCTCCTCCCCCTCCCCCACACCGCCTTCACCCTCCCTATCTCCATCTCTCTCTCCATTATAACAACTCTCTCTTTCTCTCTCTCTCTCTCCACCACATCCTTTCTCTCTCCACATGTGGTAGACACCATTGCCACCACCACTTTTGCGCACCAACATTATTCACAACACCTCTCTTTCAACAATTTCAGGTATAATCCACCCTCCCTCTATTAATTCGATGTTTTTTGAGCTAATATTTTATTATGTTAGGGTTAGGGTTTTTTTCCTGTTAGTTTAGGGTTTTGTTGATTTTTTTACATTAATTAGCTATAAAACACATCAATTGAGTTGATAAATTACATTATCTAGACAAAAAATTAATGAAATGACAATATTGATAAACTAGGTGTAGGTTTTGTTGTGTTGTTTCACATACTTTGTGAAGTATGAAATTATTATGTTATTATGGTGGTACTATTGTCAGTACTGACAATGATATAACTTATAATGAAGGAACAAATGAGTTCCTTAGTATTAGATTAGACATGTCACTAGCCTAGACATGTCACTAGCCGAACTAAAAAAATTAATATATGGAGGCATTAAATGAAATTTTTCTAAAATTAAAGTTGACTTTATTGGAGGATGAAAGTTGGGTATGTTCAAATTGTTATGTTAGTGTGCCCATTTCTAGTGATAAAAGTTTGAATTTAATAGTTAGGTTGGCCATTTAAAATAGCTTGCAGTTTTTAAAGCTTAACTTGAATAGTAAACCTAAACGATAAAACTTCTCTAGTATAGAGTTCACCTGAGTCCCAACTTACATTCAACGGATATTATAAGCATCACAGGTAGTTGGTCCATTTAGGGTAGGTGGTGATGTAATGAACCTAATATTGACTTGAGAAATTAAGGATATAAAACCTTGGTTAGGTATGACAACTACTACATTGTAACATCCCCCATTCTGGGATAAAAACAACACTCTCATGTCAACCGAAAACAGAGTAAATTTTTTTT
>Ga0325402_1000071_pt1 | contig 46341 bp, 23 predicted proteins | sample PopdelMetagenome_22_FD_207212 | JGI IMG/M metagenome (GOLD analysis project Ga0325402, IMG submission 207212) | Populus deltoides microbial communities from Bellville, Georgia, United States - Xylem-PdKOR-R3 | ecosystem: Host-associated > Plants > Phyllosphere > Stem > Wood/Secondary xylem... | reverse complement strand
TATAAAATAGTTTCGTTATAATTCAAGGAAGGAACTACTTTTATTAAACAGTAATAAATAAATAAATAAAACAAGAAGAAGTGATGACTAAAAATTAGTTTTCACTGCTCCTAATTAAACAAGTGGTTGTGATTACTAAATCCATAGCCCAACGCTACGCCGCAAGTTAAATGAAAAAAAAAATATTAGCTAATAAAATTGTCCGAATATTGCAATTTTGCTCTAAAAAAATTAAAAATCTTTGTGACAAAGTCAAATAAGGTGATAACATTTAATTAAATGATAAAACAAAGAAGGGTAAATAGATTGAATCAAACAAAAAAAATTGGATGAGAAAAAAAAATAATTTATAAAAACATCAACAAAAACAAAAAAGTGATGGAGCCTAGTTCCAAGCCAACCAAATACGAAAGATTGAAATCAGAGAAAAAAAAAACTTAAATCAATCCGAGTGTGCATGTTAAAGTTGCAAGTTGGTTTATTAGACTAGGATAAGCATATAGAAAGTAAATAAAAATAATAATAGAACCTTATTCCTATAAAATCAAATGTAGAAAAATAAAATTAAAAGGAAATCAATTTAGAAGAATGACAGGAAACAAAAGACACCAGCAAACCCAACAAACCTACCAAACCTTATGATCTAGATTATAAGAATGATATAACCCAATAAAAAGCAAAATAGAAAAAATTACGAAACTCAATTCTAAAGGGAACCAAATGTTCAAGAATGAAACTAATAAAATTTTAAATTAAAAAAGTAACGATCCAAAAAAAACTCGTCAAACCTGTGGTCTTGATAATGAAATCAGGATAACTAAATTGAAAGAAAAAATAAACAAATCATGAAGATCAATTTTAAAAAAGAAATTGAAGGATGAAAATGAAAAAGAAAAATTGTGTTGAGAAAAACAAACCCTAATAAATAAAAGAACAATGTTAACTAAGGTTAATTCTTAAAATATATGACTTGGTTCATAAAACAATGATCACCCTAAAAAAAAACACAGAACCCAATTCCTAACTAACACCATGTTGAAGAATTAAATTAAAAACATTAATTTTATAAAAGGCTCTAAAACAAGAAAAAAAAATAGCAACCAAAAGAATGAAAACAAAAGTAGAAATAAAAAAAATAGAGATGTGGCATTTTTGAATTGATGGTGAAATTGAAAGGACAATTTCATTTCACTAAAGGATCAAAAACTAAAAATAGGAATTAAAAAAATATGGACCAAATTAAAAAATAAAATAAAAGGACAACTGCAATTTTTATTGAATGAAGAAATTAAAAATAATTTTTAATTTTAGAAAAGGACCTAGAACAAGAACTTAGCAATTAAAAGAAGAATGGTCAAATTTGAAATAACAATAAAATAAAGGAACAACAATGAAATTTAAAATGGCTATCATGAATTTTGAGGAGAGGAGAGGGCAAATAAGGAAAGAATAAAGAAAATAACACTAGCAACACACCACCGAGAATGAGAATACATGTGCCACACCCCTGCAAGAAAGAATGTTGAGATGCATGAGCTACCCCCATCAAACCCGTGGTCTTAGTAATTAAATAAGAATAACTAAATTGAAAGAAAAAAAATCATAAAGCCTAATTTTTTTAAAAAAAAAGAAAATTAAAGGATCAAAATGAAAACTAAAAATTGTGTAGAAAAAAACTCGATAAATAAAAGAACGATGTTAACCCGGGTTAATTTTTTAAAATATATGTTAACCCGGGTTAATTTTAAAATATATGACTTGGAACCATGATCATCCTATCAAGAAAAAACATGAAGCCTAATTCTTAACTAACCACATGCTGAAGAATTAAATTAAAAAATTTAATCTTACAAAAGGCTCTAAAATAATAAATAAGATAGTAATCACAAGAATGAGAATAAAATTAGAAATAAAAAAAAATTAGATGATGAAATTGAAAGGAAAATTTAATTTTACTATAGAATCAAAAACTAAAAATAAGAATTAAAAAAATATGGATCAAATTTGAAAAATAAAATAAAAGGACAACTTGCAATTTTTTTTATTGAATAACGAAATTGAAAACAATTTTACATTTTAGAAAAAGACCTAGAACAAAAACTTAGTAATAAAAAAGGGACCAAATTTGAAATAATAATAAAATAAGGGGAGAACTATAAAATTTAAAATGGCTAGTATGAATTTTGAAGATGAGAGAGGGAAAATATGGAAACAAATAAAGAAAACAACACCGACAACACACCACCAAAAATGAGAATACATATGCTACCCCTAGAGGAAAACTATTCTAAGATGCATCGTTTGCCACAATGGAAGAGTGGGTTGGCCACTAGAAAAGGTTGCATGCGCCGCCAAAGTCGCTGCATCTTTTTAACTATACTCATTAATTTCAGTCTCCTATATTTGTTTCATAATCAAATTCGGTCCCTTAAACTTTAATTGTTTTAAATCAACTTAATTTAAACATATTTTGATAAATTGTGCATCAATCAAGCACAGACCTTTGCCTTAACATTGTGGGACCTTTATATCTAAGAATAAAAACTATCAAGATAATTTTTTTAAAAAAATGGAAGGACCAAATTAAAATAAAAAATAATGACAACTAAAATTAGAAACCAGTCCTCAATGGAACAAAATTAAAGGTGTTCATAAGTTTTCAAAGACTTGATTTTAGTCCCAAAAGCCTTAGTTGCTCTAAACCAATAAAATGGAATATTTTTTCATAAAATTAAACATCAATTGATCACTTGGAAGATTGTACCCAAATTATATTGAGATTATTATAGCATCTGTTGTGTGGACATGTGATACTTAGGATATGGTTGAAAACTTCCAAACATTTCTATTAGAGTGTTTATTATTAAAGAATATCCTAGGACTTGTCTCCTAGAAAACAAGACAAAAAAGAGTGGTTGATCAACTTTTTTTAAGCTCATTTTAGTTTTAGTTTTGATTGAGGTAATCAATCAAATCCTAAATGTTGTTATGGATTTGGTAAGTTGTGTTTTTTATTTATAGCAAAATAGTCCTCAAATCAACATTAGATAGATTTAAGATTTGATATATATATATATATATATATATATATATATATATATATATATATAAAAGGAGACAGTATTGTCTAACTAGAGTGTAGTCAAACTATCTATTACCATCTAATCTTGTCATTAGGCCCAAAAAATTGACTATGAGGTTGTGCTAGTAGAGGCAATGGCATTCAAAAAGGTGGCAATATTATGAGCTATAAGGGGACATTATTGCTCTATCCATGTGTAGTTATTTGTTTATATAGAGAATTAGATGATGAATAACCATTTTATAGAACATCTAATACAAGCTTCTCCATTGCTCTCAATGTTTGTGAGTTATTTTCTGACGTCTAGGACTAACTACTTGTTACCCATTATAGCCATGTTTTTAACAAATTAATATGTTCCTTGTTATTCATTTCTTCCTTCTAACAAGAGGATACCACACCTAAAAAAGTGCAAGCAGCAAATGATATTGGTTTGATTAACCAAAATTTGGCAAAAAAACAAGCAGAGGCACCCAATGGCGACTACAATCAAGGAAAGAAGTGGAAAGAATACAATGCTCGATAGCCAAACCATTTAAAACTCACTGCACGGAAATCACATCCAGCTTGAGCTCCATATAACGGTAATCAGCGTTACAGGCATGGGGGGCATCATATCCAGTCATGAGATAAGACAAAAAAAAACTTTTATACGGGAAAGGGAGATGAAGGGGGCGGGTCCCAAAATTAGAGGGCCACATCCAGAAATCATAGAGACCAAATAAAAATAAAAATAAAAATAAAAATCTTAACATCTGGCTAGGTTTCTCCCATCTTATTGAGTGTAGGATGAAGGTTGGTAAGTAACGGGTGAAGCAGAGCCGTAATCATATGCCCCGTAACTGGTCTGGCTTCCATAAGAACCACTGGCACGGAAACCGGCAGCACTCATGTTCTCCGCTGGCTGTGAGTATAGTTGTTGAGGAATTGCACTGGGGCTTTGAGAGTGATGGTAGGGTTGCTGAGAGATTGCGGAAGGGCTTTGAGCGTGGGAGATAGCATAAGTTGATGCATACGGGACTGCTGCAGGGCCCTCATAGACACTCTGGCTAGGGTAGTGGAATGGCCCAGAATATCTTCTAGCCGGGCTATGCTGTGCAGGGGGAGGAGCATTCCTGCGGCTGAAAGAGGAATAATTGTTTGAAAATTTGGCTGCTTTGGCTTGACGATAAGGAGTAGGTCCGCTGTCCCGGGCACCACTTGAACCATGGCCTCGCTTGTTTTGAGACTTGGTAGCAGTGGCAGCTGACGTACCCCTCTTCCTCTCTGCTTTGGTTTTTTCAAGCAGAGAAGCCCGTTTTCTCAAGCTGTCAAGGGAAAATTCTGATTCAAGCTTATGATCTTCCACACATTTGATGATTGCTTTAATAGAATTCAACTCCAAGGTACTTGACTCATCCTGCAAATAAATTACTAAGAATCTTGCAGACTCAAATATTTCATGTCATTAGAATTACACAATATAGATAGAGATTAGACACACCGTTGCAGCTGCACTATAATTGCCATTCTTCAAGACAGTAGTTGTGATCTTCTTGGAATTCTTAAGATATGACTTGAGTAGAGATACAGGAGAAAATCTTTTCGTCAAACCAGATTCAGAAGCAAAATCCTAATAATTTTTATTCAAATTTAAGCACAATATCTTTTGCTCATTGTAGCATTAAGCTTTGTTGAACATCAATTACTAATCACACCTGAATTTAAGCCACCATCGCCGCCCTGCGGTCACCTGAATCAAAGGTACATCACATACCTTTATTTTCCATGCTTTTATTCAGTTTTGTAATTGCTTGCTTCCAGTTCTTGTGCTTAGATACTCGGTTTGCTAATTAAGTTACATATTCCCTGATCTTTCGTTTCCGGATTCGATTTTTATCCCAATTATTATTATTTTTTTGCATGATGATTTTTGTGTTTTAAGCACTATAGTGTTTCCTACTAGAATTAACACAAAATCATTAATAGAAAATTGAAAAACATTGACAGAATATTCTGACAATCAGTGTATAAGAAAAACTTTTATCAGCAATTTAAATATCAACAGAATTCCCAACGAAAACATGTCATCAACAAGTTTCTCATCTGAGATTTGTGTTTCATCGGTGATTTCATCGTAAACTTTCTTTTCTAATGGAATGGCCGATGAAATATTCACACCAAAATATTAGATTTTATCACCCATTTTCCATCCGAAAGTCTGTCAAAAAAAAAAACAAATATTACCGCTGAAATCATCAATGGAAATACACTTTAATTCCCAATGGAATACTCCACCGATTCCATCGGAAATGCCTAAACTTTATGTAACTTTTCAATGAAATGTGAGTAAATATTGCTAACAAAAATTTAATTTTTTTGGTGATTCTGTTAGTGTTTCATACTCTCTTTTTTTTTTTTGTTGTTTAGTTTTTATAATCCCAAATGCATTTTTTATTAACACTAAACTCACAACAACAACAACAACAACAAAAATTAAAAATATTATAAACAGAATTTCATACACAAACAATAATTATATTAAATAGAATTCCATACATGAAATTTTTGTAAACAACATATTAAAATTTTTAAAAAGGTGGAGGGGGTGAAAAAGATTCTGATTTATAAGCTCCAGGAAAGGGAGGAAAACGTAAAGCCAAATATGCACGTAATTGCTCTCATTTTGTATTATTTCTTGTTTGATTTTTGCTCTTATTTCTTCTCTTAGTTCTGCCATTATTTATGCTCTTATACTGTGCAACTCAATAGCCAATTGTAATGGAATCCTATCTCAAACCATCTCCTCAATGGCCGATGATGTCTAGTTGAAGTTGGAATGTTGTGTGCCTACCATTAAAATACTACGACTCACCCTTTATCTTGGATCTATGCTAGAAGCATATCATAAACTCAATTCTTATCAAGTCTATCAATTGTTCCAGTCTCCAACCACAAATGAGAATCGTAAGGATGATGGCTGTAATTGTCTTCTTCATGTTTAGTAACCATGTTGGCATTATATGTATATGTCAGAACCAAAAAAAAAAGTTAAAATCAAATTTAACCTTTTCAAAAAAAACATTAGTAATAAAATTATAACTTTCCAAAAATACTTGCAATGAACTCTTTCTCTCTATTATCGATAAACTTTTTCACCCTTTTTTCTTGTCCCTTTTCCTTATATAAGTTTTCTCATATAACTCTATTGGAGTATGTTTGCACCAAAACTGTTTTTCCTATAAATAGTTTGTAAAAAAATCTCACAAATAAAGACTAAATTAATAATTAAATATATAGCAATGCTCTTATTAGGCTCTTTGCTTGGTTCACCAAGAAAAGTGCACCTCAAGTGTGCATGTGTGCATGTTTATCAAACCATGAGTTTTTTTTTTCTTTTGTTTTAAGACCTAGATTGTGAGCACTTTTTAAAACCATATAATGCCAAAAATTCTTGAAACTTAGCCCAATTACCCTTCAGGACGTATCTCTGTCTAAAATTTTTCCACAATGCTATGTCATCAAAGTTGACTTTGTTCATTGGATATTTAGGGGCATCATGCCACAAATCACGCAACCTAATATAGTAATTTAATAAACAAAATTAAGATAAGGAAATGAAATATTATAGTGTTATAATAATATAATTTTTTTTTTTTGCATTATTCTTACCTAGTTGCAATGTGGTTTTCCCACACATTCCTAACAACCCCCTCATTTTCATTGTCCTAGTAATTTTTTTCTTTATAGTCAAATCATACATTAATTATTTTTTAAAATTTTAAAAAAACTATATATTAACTCAAATTATATATTATTTATTTAACCCGAAACTTTTCCTACAAACATCTCCTATATTCATATATTTAGAATGATCTTAAAGTTAACTCCATTGAAACAATGGTTCTTCGAATGTTTTTTTTTTAAGTGTAATTGTATTAAAGAGAAAAATTATAAAAAAAACACGAAGGGTGTACCTAAGATGTATATCATCTCGTAACCCAAATCCAACTAACTTTAGGCAACAGGAAAAAAACCTAAAGCTAAATAAAACTAAAAATTTATGAAAACATGACTGCCCGAATAATAGTTGTGAAAATTAATTCATCGAAGTTGTCGCACGTCACCCGCGCGGCGTCGGCTGACAATTTTTTCTATTATGCATTGGTTGATTGGATTCGTTGGAGTCGCCACCTGGTAATTGATTGCGGGTTACTAGGAAACCCGGGTGTACTGGTCTTGTCAGAGATTCACGGGTAAGGGACTGGTTGTTGTTAGGGAAAGTATTAGCACCCCTAACACACCCTACCTGAGGTAAACTGCTTCTTGGCTTTGAAGTGTTAAAGAAGTTTTAAAAATTTTGTTCTTTCATCGGGTATTAGAAATATGACTTACGTGTAAGTTCATAATCCTTTTACCGTGATCAAATCAAAACATTAAATTCTTCTTTATTCTTTTGCAATTTTATCATAAAAAAACAAAAAAAAAACATTCATAAATAAAATACAAACAACACATCTACTTTCACTATCCTTTTCTTTTTTTTTCTTTTCTTTCTTTGTTTTTTTTTTTTTTACATCCACAATACAAAATACAAATTCAAAACAAATAAACAAAAATTACATTAAAATTACAACAATAACCCCAAAACAATCTGGAATTTACAGGGAACACCTTCTGCATCATCGGAACAGTATTGGGAAGCCTTCTAAAACCGCTGGAAGGGGTGAGTTGTGGCCGGGTCTGTATGGGTCTAGGGGTGGAGACCAAAGGAAGAAGGGGGGAGGTGAATTTTCTGATTTTGGGAGAAGAAAAATTCCAACCAGGGAGGGGACGGCTGAAAAGGAAAGAGGAAGTCTTGTGCGGGGAAGGGCAGGCAATCGGTCAGCTGAGATGGGTGGGGGGCGGCTGTTTTGGTAGTGATGGATTTAGGTTTAGGGTTTGTTGTGTTTCCCCTCTTTTTTCAAAATTACCCCCCTCTTTTATGTGTTGTGAAGACTAGTATTTATAGGTAAAAATATTGCTCGGGACTTAAAATTGATCCCTCAACTTTCTTTTCTTTTCTTTTTTTTTTAATTTGATTTTTCTTGTTTTTTTGGATTTTCTTATCAACATCGCATCGAAAGAGAAAAATCAGTGATTTTAAAAATAACGCGTTAAAAGTCAAACGCGTTCCAAAGATTTTTTGAAAATTTAAATTCTTTTGAGACGATGTTGAAAATGCTAAAAACGATGCAAATATATTAAAAAACATATTTTTTTGGATTTTCGATGTTTTCGCTATTTTTTGGATTTTTCTGAAAATTTATCAAAACATGGGTCAAAAATTGGGTAACAACAGATGCCCCCTCTTTACAATTCTTATGAAGCAAAAAACATCATCAACGTTTTGCATAGTAAGCTTGTAAAGAAAAAGAAAAAAGAAAATGATCTTACTATCTTGGGTGACCTACCCCTTTTGAAGAAAATTGGTCTCCTTTCACGAGCGACCTACCCACACACTCACTGGTCTATTTTTATGGGCGACCTACCCACACATTCACATTGGTCTATTTTTATGGGCGACCTACCCACACTCACTGGTCTATTTTTATGGGCGACCTACCCACACATTCACATTGGTCTATTTTCATGGGCGACCTGCCCTCAAACTCACAGTGGTCTATTTTCACGGGCAACCTGCCCACTCATGATCATCTTGGTCTATTTTCAGGGGCGGCCGGCCCACATACTCACACTAGTCTATTTTCATGGGCAACCTGCCCACACATGTTCATCGTGGTCTACTTTCAGGGGCGACCGGCCCACACACTCACACTAGTCTATTTTCAGGGGCGACCTGCCCTCACATGTTCATCCTGGTCTATTTTCAGGGGCGACCGGCCCACACACTCACACTAGTCTATTTTCAGGGGCGACCTGCCCACACATGTTCATCCTGGTCTATTTTCAGGGGCGACCGGCCCACACACTCATACTGGTCTATTTTCAGGAGCGAACCTGCCCACACATGTTCATCCTGGTCTATTTTCAAGGGCGACCGGCCCACACACTAGTCTATTTTCAAGGGTGACCTGCCCACACATGTTCATCGTGGTCTATTTTCAGAGGTGACCTGCCCACATATGTTCATCGTGGTTTATTTTCAGGGGCGACCGGCCCACACACTGGTCTACTTTCAGGGGCGACCTGCCCACACATGCTCATCTTGGTCTATTTTCAGAGGCGACCGGCCCACACCCTCACACTGGTCTATTTTCAAGGGCGACCTGCCCACACATGTTCATCCTGGTCTATTTTCAGGGGCGACCAACCCACACACTCACACTAGTCTATTTTCAGGGGCGACCGGCCCACACACTCACACTGGTCTATTTTCATGGGCGACCTGCCCACACATGTTCATCATTGTTTATTTTCAGGGGCGACTGACCCACACACTCACATTGGTCTATTTTCAAGGGCGCCCTGTCAACACATGTTCATCCTAATCTATTTTCAGAGGCGACCGGCCCACACACTTACATGATCTATTTTCATAGGCGACCTGCCCTTACACTCACATTGGTTTTTTTTTTTTTTGAGGAAAATTTCCTAATGGTAGGGCTCTCCTCATTTTTCTTTCCGTTCCAGAGTCACAACAATGATTCTCTTTTATTATCAGCTCAATGATTCCTTTCTCTCTTTTTTCTTCCTTTTTTTTGTTTTTGTTTTTCCTTTTTTTTTTAGGATTTTCCTGTAACAAATAAAAATATGTGTGCAATGCATGCATCCTTACCTGATTTGAAATATAGGTCCCCATTTCTTCATGGTGTCTTTCTTTTCTCAAAAGTTGGAGTGTTGGCAGTGAACTTCGATGGCTTTTTCGCTCTTGCTTACTCGAGTCATCTGTTGTGAACTTGACCCCTAGGAAAGACTTGATATCATCATACTTCTTTGTCCTCCGCCCTTCATCTCAAAGGTTGTCAATTTTGCTCGATGTTTTTCTTAGAAAGGGAATCATGGAGCCAGCCTTACCAGGAGTTTTTGATTGCCCTCCAGCTTGATCTTGCCCCCAAGTATTCAATTCAGGTTTAGGGATGAGGTTACGTGAAGGAAAGTTTGGTCAGGAGTTGTTTTCATGCAGAAATTTTAGAATTTCAAAGCTATTCCAGACACAGAAATCATTTTGACATTGATTCAAAGCAAACTCATTCTGAAGAAATTCAAGTGATTCCTATGGAGAGGTTATTAGAAGTGATGAAAACTTTTTGTTTTGCTTTTGGTGAAAAAAATGAAGTGACATTTGGCTGGTCAAAATAGTTCAAGATTTAATATAAGAGTTTCAAAGAACAAGTCTTGAAAGCATTCATTTTATTTGCATGAATAATAATTTAGTTCACATGAGAAAGCACTGCCTACTAATCCAGATTGCTTGCCTTTGATCAGAAAGGGCTTGATCAGGCACGTAATGTAGGCTTGGGCTCTTGGTTATGAAGAAAATGATACTTGTAAGCTCAAAAGGTGTTGAAGGGATTTCAAGACTAAGGATCACTTGTGCTTGTTTCTTGACCTTTTGTCATTTGAATGTCTTTCCAAAATTGTCTATCGTGCCCCCTAGTGTTGGGCTTGGGCTTTTCCTCTTTGTTTTTTTTGTTTTCTTCATATGATTTTGAGCATCATCATATTAGTTTTTTTTTGCTCAAAATTTGGATCATTTGGATTTTTCTTCATGGCCCCATCTTTGTTTGGGTACCTTTGATGATTGAGAATTTTCTTTTATACCCCCTAGTGTTGCTTGGGCACTTTCAATCATTAAGGTTTTTTTTTCTATGTCATCGCACTTGCCCCCAGTGTGGGGTGTGATCCTAGCCAAGGTTATTTATCTCAAAAAAAAAAAGCATTAGGCTCAAAAAGGGACTGCAACTGATATATTTTAGCCTCGTGAATGGATTATCAAAAAAATGGCCTTCCCTCATCTCAAACACATGCATTTTGGATCGGTAAGCCTTGCTTTCATGCGAGTATGCAACATGATTTCTCATTATTCATTCAAATAAAACTCAACTTTTGAGTCACTTCATGGTGTTTTTTTGTTTGTTTTTTTTTTCAAATTTTTTTTTCAGGTTTTCCAGGTGTATGGTTACCTTTCTAAGGAATCACTTGAATTTCCAGAACTTGTTTGTTTAGACAAACACCAATATGATTTCTGTCTCATACCCAAAACTTTGAATTCCCAAAAAATCTTTATGAACATGTGCGATCATGCATAGTTTTGGAAGAAAAGGGAAACACACCAAAAGATTCTTAGCGCCATGGTTTCATGCTTAAAGGTTTTGCTTAATGTTATTTGCATGAAATAGCAATAAAATGAAGGCATGTCAAGAACACAGGAAAACACATTATCTTATTAACAAGAAAGGCTTATTTGACAGAGAAAGTCTGTGGCATTATGAGCTTACCAACAAGGCTGAAATAGGTTGCAACAAAAAATCAAGAAGCTTTGAAGGCATGATCGAACAAAGATAATTATTTTTGGACAGAGTAAGAACAGACTCAATTCTGCAACTGTGGTGCAATTCCCTTTTGGTTAGCTTTCCCACAAAAGCTTTTATGGAAATGTTGTATTGTATTGGGGCTCTTGACCGTGTTTGCCCCCAATTTCTTCGGGCTGAGTCATTATTGGGGTTTGAAAAAAGATGATAGATCAGTCGGAAGGAACTTCCCTAGAGTTATTTTTCAGTATTTGCTCGAGTAAGCTAGAGGCGAGTCAAGCTTTTCTTTAGAGACTCCAACTTTTTTTGAAAATGGACGTTACGACGAGCACAATCTTCATCTTCTGTGTTTTTTGCTTAAAGTAGGGTGTTGTAGACTCATAAGGGACCTACTTTTCATCCCGGTGCATGCATGATAAATGAATGAATATGAAATCTATATGATGAACTTGCCCTTCGAGGGGTGACATATGATCGTAACTCTTGCCTGATGAAACAAGAATCTTGATTCTTGTCCAAACTCTACAATAAAAATTTTCTAAGTGACGGTCATTGTGTCACCCACAAGTCTTAAGTTCAAGATGCTTCACGAAGGGTTTGCCCTGATGCAAATAAAAATAGCACATACAACCTAAGGACAGGTTCTATTCATTATGTGAACATAGGTAGGTTTTCTATCTGGTCTCAAAAGGGTCTCATATCTGTCCAGTGACGATCTTTGTAAAGACAGTATAGAGTCGTTGCAAGAAATGGTTAAGGTACATATACCCACCTTTACCAAGCAAGCACTCAGATATGAGTTGAGTTTTAACGCATCTAAACCTTGACCAATAGTCATAGAGCAGATCGCTTATTCCCCACCTAACCTAAAAACTTGTGTGTGCTTTCAAAAATAAATACATGTGATGCATGAAACACTTCTAAAAATGCATGGATAAAACAAAAATAAAACAAGACAAAAATGCAAAAAAATTAAACACATTAAATACACAAAGCTTGGTCCAATATTGTTAGAAACAGTACCTTCCATAGTGGAGTCGTCATTCTGTTGCACGTCACCCGCATGGCGTCGGCTGACAATTTTTTCTATTATGCGTTGGTTGATTGGATTCGTTGGAGTCGCCACCTAGTAATTGATTGCGGGTTACTAGGAAACCCGGGTGTGCTGGTCTTGTCAGAGATTCATGGGTAAGGGACTGGTTGTGGTTAGGGAAAGTATTAGCACCCCTAACACACCCTACCTGAGGTAAGCTACTTCTTGGCTTTGAAGTGTTAAAGAAGTTTTAAAAATTTTGTTCTTTCATCAAGTATTAGAAATACGACTTACGTGTAAGTTCATAATCCTTTTACCGTGATCAAATCAAAATATTAAATTCATCTTTATTCTTTTGCAATTTTATCACAAAAAAACAAAAAAAAAACATTCATAAATAAAATACAAACAACACATCTACTTTCACTATCCTTTTCTTTGTTTTCTTTTCTTTCTTTGTTTTTTTTTTTACATCCACAATACAAAATACAAATTCAAAATAAATAAACAAAAATTACATTAAAATTACAACAATAACCCCAAAACAATCTGGAATTTACAGGGAACACCTTCTGCATCATCGGAACAGTGTTGGGAAGCCTTCTAAAACCACTGGAACAGTGGCGGCGCGTTTCCCAACGCGCCCCCCCACTAGCGGCGCGTAGATCACGCGCCGCCGCAGATGAAGGTGGCAGAAACCGGTAGATCGGGAACCTCTTCCTCTTCTCTGTCTCCCCACGCCGGCGGTGACCTGCAAAACAAACAAGAACGCAGCAAGCAATTAATTCTCCTTGTTTTTTTTTTAGATCTGCATTTCTCTTCTGTTCTCTTTTCCTCCCGGTGTGTTTTTTTTTTTTTTCCCCGATGGCAAGTCTAGCGGTGGCGGTCTTCTGTGGGCCGTTGCTGGGCAGCTCTACCAGTAGGTCTGTTGGCCGTTTTGGTCCACATAAGAAGCTCAAATTACTTTGTATTCTAGCCGTTTTGGTCCACATAAGAAGCTCATCGCGTGATCGAAGCAAACATATTCTAGTATAGCAAAAACTTTCACATCCACATTTTATCCAAGTTGCAACTTTACGTAAAAGGGAATGATAGATTTCTTTTAATTACCTTAAATTTGATTAATCCAAAATGGAAATAAAGTTCTTTACTTCTTCGTTATTATGGAATATCTCACTGATCTACTAAATATATAGCGATGAATTACTTCTTCGTTATTATGGGATATTAAGCTAACATTGTCATGATGCTTTATATAATTTGTATACCATATATTTTCTAATTAACACTTTGTTGTTCAGCGTAAGGTATTTAAACTTTTGGTGGAGGCACAGATGATAAGACTGAGTTTGACAACAATCCTATCTTTGATTTACCAAGAACGACGTTAACGACGGAGGAACGGAACAGAGAGGTAGGGAATCTTCTCGTGGTGGCTGTACTGGTAGCTGGAGTAACCTTCGCTGGTGCTATCACTTTGCCTGGATCAGGTTCTGATCTTAGCAGTGATAGTTCAAAAAATCTGATGAGAGCTTATATTTTTTTTAACATGCTAGCTATGAATTTCTCCCTCATCGCCGCTATAATCCTTTGTGAGATCATGTCATTAGGTCGTACCGGTTCTGTTAGAATAGGCATGGAGTGCGCGATATGTTGTATTTTTTCCTCCCTTCTCTGCACGGGTTTAGCATATACATTCATCCTGTTAATCACGGTGCAAGAACGTACTGGATTTTTCATAGCCATCATCACATCGCATGCCTATCTTTTTTCTTTCCAATTATTTCATTCCTTTGCATTGATGCTTTCAGCTGCAGATTCACTATTGCCTTTTCTGCGTGCAAATCCCTTTAAATTCATGGCTCGAATGAAAAGAAGGATGTACCATGTACGGACATCTGTTATGGGTAGAGAATAGGATCACATCCAGTTCAAACTGGATAGCTTGCAAATTAACGGGAGGGCATTTTATCTTGTATTTAAATCTCATGTAATTAATTTGTAACAAATAGATAGTAAGCTCTTTCTCTTCTCTCTTGTAACGACTCTGGTTATATATAAAGCAGAACATGCATGTCTCTGGTGTGTCTCTTCAGAGTTCTTCCATGTTGCAGGGTAGTTGACTGTCGAATTCTTAGCACTAAATAGTTTGAAAACAACTAATAATTCTATTTTATTTTAATTAAATGATAAATAAAAAATAGACAGCTAGAACAAATTAAGAAAAAAAAATATCATGATAACCTGAAAAAAATAATTAACAAATAATGGCTTAACTATGTTACACAAAAATAGATTAAATATCATAATTACGATATAACAAGAAAAAGACAAAAAAAATTATTTGCATAATTATAAAATAGTTTCGTTATAATTCAAGGAATGAACTACTTTTATTAAACAATAAAAAAAGAAACAAGAAGAAGTGATGACTAAAAATGAGTTTTCACTGATCCTAATTAAACAAGTGGTAGTGATTACTAAATCCATAACCCAACGCTACGCCACAAGTTAAATGAAAAAAAAAATATTAGCTAATAAAATTGTCCGAATATTGCAATTGTGCTCTAAAAAAGCTAAAAATCTTTGTGACAAAGTCAAATAAGCTGATAACATTTAATTAAATGATAAAAAACAATGGTAAATAGATTATAGATTAAATCAAACAAAAAAAACTTTTAATGAGAACTTATAAAAAACATCTACAAAAACAAAACAAAAAAGTATAAGAACTTGGTTTCAATAAAGAATAAAATTAAAGAAATTAAAAAAAAAAAAACTAAATCAATCCGAGCATGCATGCAAAAGCTACAAGTCGGTTTATTAGATTGGGATAAGCATACAAAAAGCAAATAAAAAAAATAATAGAACCCTATTCCTAAAATATCAAATGTAGTTTAAGATGGTCATTAAACTCACTTATTGAAATAATAATTCTTCAAATGATCACTTTATCATAAATATAATGATGAACAGTTTTAAAATTAAAAAAACATAAACAAAATTATCTAAACACATTAGGGAGGTGAAATAACAAATCATTATGTAAAGTAAAATTTAGAAATAATAACTTACAAATACTAAAAAAATAATAAAACATAACAATAAAAAATTTAATTTTTTGTGAAATTTAGAACTAATTTTTTTTAATTAAAAATGAATCACAATAAACCCAAACAAACCAACTAATAATTTACAATTGTAATTTATTTATTTTTAGATAAGACAATAACAACTTAATAACCCATCGTTTTTAAAATCCCAAAGTAACTCAATTCCTCCAATTCAGAAAAGTATAATTCATAATCCAATAACTATCAATCACTTTATAGATTGAAACATACTTAACCCTAATTTTTGTCAATTCCACACAAATTTATTTTTTTCTAAAATTTCAATAAACCATAAAATTGTCAAAACAATAATTAGTATCCAATTAACTGCCCATTATTTATTCAATTCAAGAATACATAACATCAATTAATACCTAATTATTATCAATTACACATTAATTTTATTTTCCCTAAATTATCAACAAAAACCTATATCAAATTAAATTAATTGGAATTCAACTAATTATCTATTATTTCTTTAATTCAAACTTATTCAACTTAAATTAATACCTTTAATTATTATCAATTCCATGCAAATTCAATTATCTTTAAATTTTCAATTTAACCATAAGATTAATAAAAAATAATTTTCACCCATTAAATTACCTATCATTTCTTCAATCCTAACACACCTAAGATACAAAATCACACTCAATTTCATCAAGTAACAAATTAAATTTATTTACCAAATCTCAAATAAACACTAAAATACAAATTCTACATTACTACATAAGACACTTTTATTTATATATATATATATATATATATATATATATATAACATATACTATAAATAGATTTCAATACATTAACTTAAAACATAAATGTATGGTTTGCTTACTTTATGGATTGAAGCTTAACAAGAAAGAAAAAAAAACCAAGAAAGGGAAGTTTAGGTCTTGGGAGAGCTGTTGCACCAGTGCTGAAGAGTTTTGGTGGCTGAATTTATAGAGGTGGGTGGAGGTTCTAGGGAGAGAAAGAGAGAGGTGGAGGTTTCGTCTTTATTTCTTTTAAAAAGATAAAATTATTTATCCAGGTTGTGTTTGAATTAGAACTATTAGATTTTTCTCCTAAAATCTCATATGGAATTTTTATTGGCATTTTTGATTTTGATATGTTAGAAATGCTAACATAAATTGTTTTTTATTTTGTTGTTGTTTCCATATGAAATTACTAACAAAATATTCTCATCACATTTTTCGTTGGGAAATTGTGATGGAATATTTTTCATTGGATAACTTTAAAAGCTTATAATTTTATTTAAAAAGTATGATACCATCATATAATTTTAAAAATATCATTTTGATTGATTGATATGAAAATAAATTTTTTTAGAATATTAAATAATATAAAAACAAGAAAAAAGGAAGAGTGAGTAGAGTCAAGTCCATGCATACATACTTGCATAAACAGATTGTCTAGTATGTTTGCCTTTAGAAAAAAAACTGAAGCGGAAAACATATCATCCACTTTAGTTTTTTTTAATAAATGGGTTTCAAATCATGACATCTTATCAACTATCAAAAAAATCAAGATTTGGGTCATTTGGAACCTAAAACCAAAAATTTTCCCCTAAAAACATTAGTCTTAAAACTCAAAATCATTAGAAAAAATCTTAGAAAACTTAACAAGTCACTTTTAAGCCCCATAACACCTTTTAATTTGTCTAAAAACTCAAAATCAAAACAAACTCTATGGGTTCTAATCTACGTTTTCTAATATGATTAAATGTCTAAAAAACATGTTTTGAACTCCTATATTTTAGTTGGCCCAATGACACCAATATTAGCTTTTTTTATCTGAATTTGGCTAGTCAAAATGTTTCTCTCCTCTCCCTTTGGATTACTTTCTCTCTCATTTTTTAAGGTTAAAGGACTGAAACATGAGGAAAATGGATTTGTTAGGATCAAACTGTCAAAACTAAATACTACAATAAGAAATACATAAAAATTAAAATTTGAAGGATTAAATCAAATATTTTTACTAAAAAGACATTATGGATGCAGTGTATCAATCCATAATAAACATAAGAGAGGATCTATAGTAATTGAAATAGTAAAACCTTTAGTGTTTTTAGTTTATTTCATAATTATAATTCCTATTCCTATTAAATTAACCATGAAAATTCTTGGTGTTTATATTTTTTGAATTTTTTATTCAACTATTATTTATTTTTACTATATTGGTATTGTGAAAAAAATCTCAACCCAAACTTTAAATTAATAGTTGAATCTCAATGAAATTTTTTCATATTAATATCTTATACACCCTATTAATTACAAGTCTCTTAGAATTAAAACTTACACATACACACCATTACCTTATGCTTATGTTTTAAAATTTAGTTAGAGATAAAAAGATAGTGAGAATCATGTTTTTTATTGCTTTCTCATTAAAATTATGATACCAGGTCTAAAAATCATCTTAATTAACTTATATTGAGTGAGGGAAAATTAGGGAGAATAATATCTTTTTTAGTTTAAGGATAATCATTTAATGTAATAGCCTGTTAGAGTGAAAATGGTAATGCCAAGTGATTATCCGGAGGTAAAAAGTTGTACGAGTAATTAATGTTTTCTACCAACTATACGGTAAATGGGTAGAGCAATTTTGGCTCAGGTATGCTTGTCCAAGTATGTGTTTTTAGGAGTAACCTCATACATGCTTATTTCTTCAAGGCATATATATATATCCAAGGCTTTTTTTGTAATATAATCTCTATTCAAGACTAACCTCTATTTGTCTATATGGTCCAATCCAGTGGATTTTAAAAAGGCTTCTAAACTAGGATAGAGCTTTTCCTGGCTTGGATGTTTATTCTAAACTAGGCTATGAGCTTTGCACAAAGATTATAAAAGCCAATAATAGATTTGAGATAAAAATTATGGGACCACATCAAGTTCTATCCACAAAACATGGCCGAAAGAATCTTGCATATGGAACACACATTTTATATATGTTCAATTGGGTCTATAAGCCTATCAGGACGCACTAAGGACGAAGAGGAGGAAGACCAGGGGACTGAGAGCAAACCGAGAGAACCAGGGGACTGAAGCAAACCGAGAGAACGAACGGAGAAAACCCACGAACAGAACACAGCAGGGGAACGAAACACACAGAACACACCAGGAGGAACGAACTGAGGACGAACTGGGGAAAACAAAAGCAGGGGGAAAACAAGCAAAAGCAGAGAGGACGAATGAACGAAAAAAACCCAGGAAAAACAGAGACGACCGGACACAGAGGAGACGCAGATAATACACAGAGAACACTGGACTGAAGACCACAAACAAAAACACAGACGCAAGAACAGAGATAATACAGAGAAGACGAGCAAAAACAGAAGGCCACAGGAGAACGAAACACACGCAGGACAGGGGACGGGCAGGAAGAAACCGATCAGAGAAAAGCAAGAACAGAGGTGAAAGCAGAGGAAGAAAGTAGCTAGTCGACCAGTCCTCCATCACGTCTTCATCTCTACAAGGTAAGTCTCTTCCCTTCCCCGGTCTTACAATTTCAATTCACTTAACACTGTGCTCTTTGAATTTTAATTAACTAATCACTGTAAACGCACGATTGTTGCGTGCCTGGTGTCAGGCCCAGCCGGCCGATCCCTCTTTTTTTTTTTTTTTTTGATATTTGATCAAGAGCTTCTTTTTTATATTAAAAAATTCAAAAAACAATTTATGAATCTTTTGAATTTATGTATTTTATTGTATATTTTAATCTGTAAATTTTTATTGTAAAACTCAAATTTGATATTCGATATAATTTTTTTATAAAAAAACTACACATGCATTAATTTAACTCAATTTTATTAGGTTATTCCCTAATCTCAGAGCCAGAAATACTTTATACTTTTGTGAAATATCAATCATCACATCAAGGTATTTATTAGACTATTGGAATATTATAGTATTACTCTCTTCTTAAGTACAAGTTTGTAATTCTTGTCATTCTATCATGATATGAGTATAGTTGATTTCGGGTTTAAATGTTGCTCTTTCTTTGGTGTATCCTCATTTTTTATTACAGCGAAATCCTGGTACCATTTTCGCCTGTAGAATAGGTAATTGGCTAAACTAGGTTAAATATATGTATTATTTTCTCCTTTTTATTATGAGAATTATTTTCGAAGATTCTATTCAAATTCTTAACAAACTAGCATCAGTTGTTTGTGCCAAAAAAATATATATTAATTTGATATATTTATGCATATAATTTATTAATTTATATAATACTGTTAGAAAATATATTAAAAGTCATAAAACATTATTTTATTTGTAAATACAGTACACAAACCCTTAGTTAGTGTTGGACCTGGATATAAAAGAATAGCCTTAACTTCAATTTTATCCTGTTTATTTTTGTGTTTTAAAATTTTTTTTGAAAAATATGATTTTTTTTATTTTTTTTTGCTTTAAATTAATTTTTTTAATGTTTTTAGATCATTTTGATGTACTGATGTTAAAATTGATTTTTTTAAAGTGTTTTGATGTATTTTCAAGTAAAAAATATTTTGAAAAACAACTACAACTACATTCTTAAACACACCCGATCGAGACAGCGCGTTAACAACTTGATTTTGACTTGAATTTAAACATTTATATATATGCTCCTAAATAATTGTATTGAGAAAAATTATGTAGCTATGTACGTTTTCTCTCACTGATACTTTAATGAGCATATCCCTTGCATCATGTTTTCTATGAATTCTGTAGTTTGCTTGGCCAAATAACAAGACATGTAATTACCACTGATACAACCGCAGCAAAGTTAAGTCACTCAAGAAGGATGGAGCACTCAACCGTCGACATTATACAATCTTCCAGCACGTTGCAACTCTCTATGCAATTAAAAATAGATATGCCGAGACCAGTACATGAGGAGCTTGAACGATGGAAGGCAGTTAAATTCGCAGTTCCGAAAGACTATGGTTTTTCTGCGCCAAGTAAAATACTGCAGAAGGAGTTTTATACCTTTGCAAAGGAAGACAACTTCAATGCCTTGTTTGGTCTCTTGTCCGATAAACTGGAACATGTTTCATCAGAGGAAGTGCTCAATGTCATTTTCAAACATGTTACTGCCTCTGGAAATTCACTGCTTCATGTGGCAACAAGCCATGGAAGCGAAGGTGTGACACAGCTACTGTGTCATCACTTCCCCCTCCTAATCACCAGGAAAAATTTCCTGGGTGATAATGCGCTTCATCTGGCTGCCAGGGCTGGACGGTTTGACACAATTCAAAATCTCGTCAACCAAGTGAAAATTGATCCTCATAAAACACTTGAACTTGCTAGCTTGCTGAGGATGAAGAATAATAAAGGAAACACCCCTTTGCATGATGCAGTCATCAAGGGTTGCCGAGAGGTGGCCTGTTTCCTCCTTTATCAAGACCTAGAAGTTTCCTACCACAAGAACAAGGAAGACAAGTCTCCCTTGTACTTGGCAGTAGAGAGTTGCAACGAGGAGATGATTGCTTCTTTTATAGAAGCTATGCCGGAAGGAAATTTAGGTAATCACATGTTTTCATCATTTCGACGTGAAAAATAACATGTCACAATTATAATTATTGGTCTCATTAAAACTGATTCTTCATAATTTCATTTTATGTAAAGCATAAAATTCAAGTTATTTCCATGCATTTTGTGTTTTTTGTATTGATTATCTAATTTTTAAATTATGCTGCACTAGAAAAACTAGCGGTCGGCAAGCCGGATATAATGCTTCCCGAGGACATAAAAGGGGGAAATCTCCTTCATCTTGCAGCATCAATGGGCTTCCTTTCTAGAGCAAGACTCCTGGTTAGTCGATGTCCTGTTGCCGCATCACAAAGAAACGAAGAAGGCAACTTACCACATCCATGTTGCATGCCAGAAGGGCCATCTTGAAGTAGTACGCGAACTACTTACTTATTGGTTCGATCCAATGGATTTTCTCAACGAAAAAGGACAGAATATTCTTCATGTTGCAGCGGAGAGTGGACAGATGAAAATGGTGGATGAAATATTGAGAAATCGAGATCTGGAAGCACTTATAAATGAGAAGGATTACGATGGAAATACACCTTTGCACTTGGCTGCAATGCATGGCCGTTCTGAGATAATGCAGGCACTAGTGAGTGACATGCGGGTGGATAAAAGGATTGTTAATAATGAAAAGTTGAAACCATCTGGTGTTGTTGCGAAATTATTGCAAGGCGGACGCTTTGAAGCACCAAAGTCAGATGGAATGGTATGCTTATATGCTGAGCCTTTTTGAAAAACTGAACTTATGTTGCCAATGGGCTTGCAATTGCTCTTGAACATCACGAGGGATCATACTCCAAATTAATCGTCATATATACTTGCAAAAAATGAAAATGAAAAGGACAACCTTTAACATTACAAAAACTGAAAGCAAGAAAATACATTCAAATTCAGTTTCGAATGTCTACTCACAAATTAATACTGTCTTTGCTTGTCCTTGCTCAAAACAAGCGAATCGATACCAAGCATGAGGATGATGCTGCGAGATGTGTATGGAACAAATCGCAGAAAGCAGAAGTTCGCAAAATGGTAAGATTTTCGGTTTCACAAACTTTCTTTCGTTTAAGTCTTGGCATGTGCCTAACATCACAAAGGGTTTTCATTGCTCCATCATATATCTTAATTTTAACATTATCAATTCTAGCAACTTAGATTTTATTATCATTTACTAGCACCATAGAATCTCCATCATATTCTTTGTGAGTATCAAAACATTATTTCTTTAAATAAATATGAAAAATCTACAATCCATGAATTTTTCAAAACCTTATTACAATATTTATGATCCATGAGAACATCATCATCTTTGCTCCCATCTTTCATGGTAAATTACAGGACCACCTCCCATCACCAATGCCTCGTTACCTTTTGACATTGTTTTCTACTTTCAAAAACCTATCATTCTCCAATAAGATTATAGTTGCGTCATTTAAACCTAAAGGTATCCTTTTAACTAGTATTGTTTGCACCCATGCATGGCTTGTAGAATGAGGTTTCACTCTTTATCCTCAATTGTTTTCTAGTATTGACTACTTGAGTTGTCATCCTGTTAACTCTTGAAAGATAGTTGTGCATACCCATTCCTTCATCCATCCTCAAGAGTACAAATCTAACTTCAAAAGAAAACGATTAGTCATGGGTGTAGAAGCATAAATACTCTCTAGTTTTTTCCATATGCCAATAAGATAACTTCATTAATTATCTCCAATAAGATATATAATGGTCGTATAGAGAGATAAAGAAGAACAAAAAACAAAAATATTAGGTACTTTACAAACCAAAAAAAAAAAAAAACGGTGTTCTATTAACCCACAAAGCCAAAACAACATAAACCAAGTAACTAAATTTGTTTCTCTATGTATTCCTTGCTTTGCCAAATGATCTGTGGCATGATTAATGTCACTAAGACTATATGCAAAGTTCACAAAAACAAGAATTTAAAATGTTATTGATTTTGTCTTATAAACATCATAATCTTATATAGGAACAATGAATACTCATTTAAAAAGATTTTTTAATTGTCAAAACCTCAGTCACATTTGATTCTTTTATACCTGTAGAATAAAAGAAAACATATAAAAAATTTCTTTCATAATCTCTTAAAAATCCATCAATACCAAAGGGTTTTGGTTAGCCATTTAAAGAACCATTCACATTTCACTTTAGGTGGCATCCAAGTCAAATTATATTCTAGTTGCTTTGGTCCACATAAGAAGCTAATCAGGTGATTGAAGCAAGTATATTCGCATTTTGTCCATGTTGCAACTTTATAGAAAAGGGAATGGTAGATTTCTTTTAATTACCTTAAATTTGATTAATCCAAAAAGGATATAAAGTTCTTTACTTGCTCAAAAATATGGAATATCTCACTGATCTACTAAATAGATAGCGATGAATTACTTCTTCCTTATTATGGGACATTAAGCTAACATTGTCATGATGCTTTATATAATTTGTTTACCATATATTTTCTAATCAACACTTTGTTGTTCAGCGTGAGGTATTAAAAGTTTTGGTGGAGGCAGGTGATAAGACCGAGTCTGACAACAATCTTATCTCTGATTTACCAAGAACGACGTTAACGACGGAGGAACTGAACAGAGGGGTAGGGAATCTTCTCGTGGTGGCAGTACTGGTAGCTGGAGTAACCTTCGCTGGTGCTATCACTGTGCCCGGATCATGTCGTGATCCTAACAGTGGTAGTTCAAAAATTCTGATGAGAGCTTATATTTATTTTGACATGCTAGCTATGAATTTCTCCCTCATCGCCGCTATAATCCTTTGTCAGATATCATTAGGTCGTGCCAGTGATGTAACATCAAGCATGGAGGTAGCGACATATTATAATATTTACTCCCTTATCTGCATGGGTTTAGCATTTACATTCATCCTGCTAATCACGGCGCCAGAACGTACTGGATTTTTCATATCCATCATCACATCGCATGCCTATCTTTTTTTTGTCCAATTATTTTATTCCTTTGGATTGTTGCTTTCAACTGCAAATAAAATAAGGTCTTTTCTGCCAGCAAATCCCTTTAAATTCATGGCTCGAATGAAAAGAAGGATGTACCATGTACGGACATCTGTTATGGGTAGAGAATAGGATCACATCCAGTTCAAACTGGATAGCTTGCAAATTAACGGGAGGGCATTTTATCTTGTATTTAAATCTCATGTAATTAATGTGTAACAAATAGATATTATGCTCTTTCTCTTCTCTCTTGTAACGACTTTGGTTATATGTAAAGCAGAACATGCATGTCTCTGGTGTGTCTCTTCAGAGTTCTTCCATGTTGCAGGGTACTTGACTTTCGAATTCTTGGAACTAAATAGTTTGACAACAACTAATCGCATGCGTTTTTGATAAATAGTTGGACCTCAGCTATGATGTGGGGTTGGATTCTTTTTCTTTCGTATAAAAAAATAATGGTAAGTGTTGTAAAATGTGTTCTAAAGAAAAATACATGATGGACCAGACTAGATTAAATAAGATTTGTTTTATTTTAATTAGATAATAAAAAAATAGATAATAAGCTAGAGCATATAGAACAATTTAAGAAAATATAATCATAATAACTTGAAAAAAAAAATATTTCAAACGATGATAAATGATGTGATTCAATTCCCGACCCATTAAATATTAAATAATGAAATTGGATAGAATAAATAGTCTAATTCCTAACTAATCAAATGTTAAAAATTAAAAAAAATTACATAAAAATAAAAAAAAATAGTAATCAAAGGAATGAGAATCAAAATTAAAAAGATATATATTTTTGATTGAAGGGTGAAATTAAAAAGAAAATTAAATTTAACAAAAGGACTCAAAAAATAAAAATAATGATTAAATTGAAATAATATCAAAATTTAGAGCTGATTTAGATCAATATAAAAAGGCAGGGTTACTGTAGGGAGCTTAATTGATTTTTTCAAGGATAATTTTGAAAGAATTAAAAGTTGAAAAGTTAATTAAGGACTGAATTGAAATATTTAGAAACTAAGGACTGTTTTGTAAAAGGCGCAAACATCCAGGGGTCCAATCACAATTTATCCAGGGGGCGATATTAAAAAATAAAAAGAGGGAATTTCATGTTTAAGGGGCTTGATCGCGAAATCTCCAAACTTCAGTGACCAAACCGATAGAAAAGCAACGGCGCCGTTTCCAAACGAGCTGTTCATCTTCCTCAACGCCTCAGCTGCCCACGATGCAATACGTTACTGAAACGTATGGCATTCTCTGGCTATAAAGCCAGAGAAAGAAAGGCCTCCAGGAGGAAGGGGGAGGACGAACTAAGAACGAAGAGGAGGAAGACCAGGGGACTGAGAGCAAACCGAGACAACCAGAGGACGAACGAAGAGAACGAAAAGAACAGAGAAAACCCACGAACAGAACACAGCAGGTGAACGAAACACACAGAACACACTAGGAGGAGCGAACTGGGGAAAAAAACCAGGGGAAAAACAAGCAAACGCAGAGAGGACGAACGAACAAAAAAAACCCAGGAAAAACAGAGACGACCGAGTAATTCCAGGGGTAATTTTGAAAGAATTAAAATTTGAAAAATTAATTAACGACTGAATTGAAACATTCAGAAACTAAGAATGTTTTTTCCAGAGGAGACACAGATAATACACAGAGAACACTGGACCAAAGACCACAAGAAAAACACAGACGCAAGAACAGAGATAATACAGAGAAGACGAGCAAAAGCAGAAGGCCACAGGAGAATGAAACACATGCAGAACAGGGGACGGACAGGAAGAAACCGATCAGAGAAAAGCAACAACAGAGGTGAAAGCAGAGGAAGAAAGTAACTAGCCGACCAATCCTCCATCACGTCTTTATCTCCAGAACTATCATGCAGGGGTTAACATTTTCAGTTAAGTTTAGTTTTTATTTAAAAAACCAATCAAATTAAATTTTTATTTTTTTTTAATTTAAAACTAAAACTGAATCAAAATCAGTTCAACCCGATTATTTTCAGTTCAATTTGGTTAATTAAAAAAAATGAAAAAATCAATAATCTAGTTTTGTTTCATATGAAGAGCAAGTTGATGCCATTAACAACAAAACAAAGAAGATAGATGATAAATTGATTAGTCTATACGGCAAGAATTCCAGCCTGTTCAAGTGCAAAATAATAATCCTAACCAACAAGATTTCCATTAACTCATAAAAAAACCAAAACAGTCCGGAAAATCCATGAATCCAAAGTAGATAAAAGAAAAGCAGATCCCTTTTATGCAAAAGCATGTGGAAAAAATGCACATCCCTTTTATACCAAAAAAAATATATATCCCTTCTTAAAGTGTTCAGTGTTCGCATATAAAGAGTTGAAATTTTACGGTAATGCTGGTGTTGAAAGTTTTGATGATAATTGTTTGAACTTCGAACGCTTGAATTTTGATCTCAAGAATTAGAGAACAATGAGAATGAGAATTACAGGAGAGTAGTGAGAAAGAGAGAGGCAACTTGAAAGGCATTTGGGAGAGAGGAGGCGACTGAGACCTGAGGGTGAGGGGTTGTTAAGTTTAGGTTCAGGTTTCCTTTTTTAGTGGGTTTAGATGTGTTGAATTAGTTCAATTTGATCTGGTTGAATCGGTTTAAGATTTTAGAAACTAAAATTAAATCAAATCAATTTTTTTCTATTTTTTTAATCGGTTTTTTAATTCAGTTTTTTGGTTAATTTTTTTTTGTTTGTTCGGTTTAATCAGTTTTTTAGTTTTTTTACTCACCTCTGTTACAAGTTATATGTTGTAAAATGTGTTCTAAAGCATAAAGAAAAATACATAATAGATCAGTTATGGTCTTAGACTAGACTAAGTAGATTTGTTTTATTTTAATTAGATGATAGAAAAAATAGACAATGATCTAGAGCATATAGAATAAATTAATGTGTTTGTTTTCTGGAAAGTGATTTCTAGAAAACTACTTTCCAAACTTTTTTATATTGGTTTGTCATTAGAAAAGTTGGTCAACGAAAAACACTTTTCGGTCAATAGAAAACACTTTCTAGTTAAAGAAAAATTTAACTTAATTTCTAGGAAAGTGTTTTCCTTTTATTTTGGGTGGAAAACACTTTCCAGAAGTTGTGAAAAATTTAGAAATGTCATATTATTTGTTGATTATATCAAATTTGCTCCTCAAACTTTTGATTGCTATATATATTTTGTTTTGAATATTTATTTTTCAATTTCATCCCTTAGAATTTAATTTTTATATTAATTTTGGTCCTCATTTTTATAATTGTTATTTGATTTTTCCTTATCATTTTTTAATTGAAATTTTTTATCTATCAAATTTAGTCCTCATTCTTTTGATTGTTACTTATTTTATTTGAAATAATTTATGAAATGTTAATTATTATTATTTTAATTTCTCCATCTTTTAATTTTTTTTATTTTTTAGATTTGATCTCTCTTATTTTGATTATTATTTATTTTATTTGAGATAATTTATGAAATTATATATTTTTTTCAATTTCATTCTCATTCAACTTTTTAATTTGTAAGATTTGTTACTCATTATTTTAATAAACTTGAAAAAAAAACATTAATAAGTTATTTTCTAGCTTATTTTCTATCACATAACCAAACACTAGAAAATATTTTCCAACTTATTTTTCATTACACTATTAAACATCAAAAATTAATTTACTTTTTCAAAATTTACTTTTCAAAAAAAAAATACTTCCTATCCATATGCTATCACATGCATTACTAGTTCACATTCTTTTATAGCAAAACTATCATTACTTTGTTTCAATAAATAGTACTTATTAATCTACATGAACAGTGTTTTTCCAAACAGTAATATAAATGCGATTATTTTGTTTTGGAAACTCAATAAACTAATTACGGTATAACAAGAAAAAGGCAAATTTTTTTATTTGCATAATTATAAAATAGTTTCGTTATAATTCAAGGAAGGAACTACTTTTATTAAACAATAAAAAAAGAAACAAGAAGAAGTGATGACTAAAAATTAGTTTTCACTGCTCCTAATTAAACAAGTGGTAGTGATTACTAAATCCATAGCCCAACGCTACGCCACAAGTTAAATGAAAATATATATATATATATATATATATATATATTAGCTAATAAAATTGTCCGAATATTGCAATTGTGCTCTAAAAAAGTTCAAAATCTTTGTGATAAAGTCAAATAAGCTGATAACATTCAATTAGATGATAAAACAAAGAAGGGTAAATAGATTGAATCAAACAAAAAGAGTTCGGATGAGAAAAAAAAATTATAAAAACATCAACAAAAAAGAAAAAAAGTGATGTAGCCTAGTTCCAAGCCAACCAAATATGAAAGATTGACATCGGAGAAAAAAAACTTAAATCAATCCGACTATGCATGTTAAAGTTGCAAGTTGGTTTATTAGACTGGAATAAGCATATAGAAAGTAAATAAAAATAATAATAGAACCTTATTTCTATAAAATCAAATGTAGAAAAATAAAATCGAAAGGAAATCAATTTAAAAGAATGACAAGAAACAAAAGACACCAGCAAACCCAACAAGCCTACCAAACCTTATGATCCGGATTACGAGAATGACAGAACTCAATACAAAGCAAACTAGAAAAAATTACGAAACTTAATTCTAAAAGGAACTAAATATTCAAGGATGAAACTAATAAAATTTTAAATTAAAAAAGTAACGACCCATAAAAAACTCGTCTAACCTATGGTCTTGGTAATGAAATTAGGATAACTGAATTGAAATAAAAAATAGATAAATCATGAAGATCAATTTTAAAACAGAAATTGCAGGATGAAAATGAAAAAGAAAAATTGTATTGAGAAAAATAAACCCTAATAAATAAAAGAACAATGTTAACCCAGGTTAATTTTTAAAATATATGATTTGGTACATAAAACAATGATCACCCTATAAAAAAAACACAGAACAAGAACTCATTAATTAAAAATAGAAATTAAAAAAATATGGACCAAATTGAAAAATATAATAAAAGGACAACCCGCAATTTTTATTGAATGATGAAATTAAAAATAATTTTTAATTTTAGAAAAGAACCCAGAACAAGAACTCAATAATTAAAAGAAGAATGATCGAATTTGAAATAACAATAAAATAAGGCAACAACTATGAAATTTAAAATAGCTATCGTGAATTTTAAGGAGAAGAGAGGGAAAATAAGAAAAGAATAAAGAAAATAACACTGACACACACCACCGAGAATTAGAATACATGTGCCACCCCTGTAGGAAAGAATACTAGGATGCATGAGCTACCCTATCATCAAACCCATGGTCCTAGTAATGAAATCAGGATAACCAAATTGAAAGAAAAAAATCATAAAGATCAATTTACAAAAAAAAAAATTAAAGGATGAAAATGAAAGATAAAAATTGTAAAAAAAAATAAAACTCAATAAATAAAAAAACAATGTTAACCCGGGTTAATTTTTAAAATGTATGACTTGGTTCATGAAACCATGATCATCTCATCAAGAAAAAACATGGAGTCAAATTCATAACTAACCACATGCTGAAGAATTACATTAAAAAAATTAATTTGACAAAAGGTTCTAAAAAAATAGCAACCAAAAGAATAAGAATAAAATTAGAAATAAAAACAAATTAGAAGATGAAATTGAAAGCAAAATTTAATTTCACTGTAGAATCAAAAACTAAAAAAGAATTAAAAAAATATAGATCAAATTTGAAAAATAAAATAAAAGGACAAATTGCAATTTTTTTATTGAATAACAAAATTGAAAACAATTTTACATTTTAGAAAAAGACCTAGAACAAAAACTTAGTAATAAAAAAGGGACCAAATTTCAAATAATAATAAAATAAGGAGACAACTATGAAATTTGAAATGGCTAGCATGAGTTTTGAAGAGGTGAGAGGGAAAATAGAAACAAATAAAAAAATAACATCAAAAAAACACCATAAAAAATGAGAATACATGTGCTACCTCTACAGGAAAATAATTCTAAGATGCATCAATCACTACAATGAAAGCGTGGGTTGGTCTTTAGAAAAGGTTGCATGCGCCGTCAAAGCTACTGTATCTTTTTAACTATGCCTATTAATTTTAATTTCCCATATTTGTTTCATGATCAAATTCGGTTCTTAAGCTCTAATTGCTTTAAATCAACTTAATTTAAATATATTTTGATAAATTAGGCATCAATCGAGCACCACACCTTTGCCTTAATATTGTGGGACCTTTATATCTAAGAATAAAAACTATCAAGACAATTTTTTTAAAAAAAAATAGAAGGATCAAATTAAAATAAAAAATAATGACAACTAAAATTAGAAACTAGTCCTCAATGGGACAAAATTACAAGTGTTTATAAGTTTTCAAAGACTCAATTTTAGTCCCAAAAGCCTTAGTTGCTCTAAACCAACAAAATGGAATATTTTGTGGTAAAATTAAACATCACCTAATCACTTGGAAGATTGTATCCAAATTATATTGAGATTATTATAGTGTATGTTGTGTGGACATGTGATAGTTAATATGTGGCTGAAAATTTCCAAACATTCATATTAAAGTGTTTATTATTAACGGATATCCTAGGACTTGTCTAGTAGAAAACATGACAAAAACGAGTGCTTGGTGAACTTTATTTAAGCTCATTTTAGTTTTTTAACTAATTTATTAAATTATCACACTTTTATGACACAATCTTGCAGCCAGACCTATGTCCAATGTTATTGGGTCTGATATTGCAATGCAGACACTTTTATGCTAAGGGTTAACCTAAGTTTAATGTTATTATTAATATTATAAACATTACTCTTGGATCAGGCGTTGCAACCAAACCTGAAACTCTTGGGTATAACTTTATAAAAAAACCTAATACTTTTAGATCTTAACTATTTTTAAAATACAAAAAATAATTGACTCGCGGCATCGCACGGGGCATGTAACTAGTTATGAACTATAAGGGGACATTATTGTGCTATCCATGTGTAGCTCTTTGTTTATATAGAGAATTAGATGATGAATAACCATTTTATAGAACATCTAATACAAGCTTCTCTATCGGTATGAATGTTTGTGAGTTATTTTCAGACCTTTTGCGGCCAAAAGAATGACATCTATCAATTACAAGGACTAACTAATTGTTACCCATTATAGCCATGTTTTCACTAAATTGGATTTTTAGCATGATTACTAAATTTTATGATTTTAACAAATTAATCCTATTAGACATGGCAATCTATGAATTGATAATAGATCAATGAATTCTTTAATTAACATGTTCCTTGTTATTCATTTCTTCCTTCTAATAAGAAGATTCTACACCTAAAAAAGTGCAAGCAGCAAACGAAATTGGTTTGATTAACCAAAATTTGGCAAAAAACCAAGCATAGGCACCCAATGGCGACTCCAATCAAGGAAAGAAGTGGAAAGAATACAATGCTCGATAGCCAAACCATTTAAAACTCTCAGCACGGAAATCACATCCAGCTTGAGCTCCATATAAAGGTAATCAGCGTTACAGGCATGGGGGGCATCATATCCAGTCATGAGATACGACGAAAAAAAAAAACTTCTATACGGGAAAGGGAGATGAAGGGGGCGGGTCCCAAAATTAGAGGGCCACATCCAGAAATCATAGAGACCAAATAAAATTAAAAATAAAAATCTTAACATCTGGCTAGGTTTCTCCCGTCTTATTGAGTGTAGGATGAAGGTTGGTAAGTAACGGGTGCAGCAGAGCCGTAATCATATGCCCCATAACTGGTCTGGCTTCCATATGAACCACTGGCACGGAAACCGGCAGCACTCATGTTCTCCGCTGGCTGTGAGTAGAGTTGTTGAGGAATTGCACTGGGGCTTTGAGAGAGATGGTAGGGTTGTTGAGATATTGCGGAAGGGCTTTGAGCGTGGGAGATACCATAAGTTGATGCATACGGGGCTGCTGCAGGGCCCTCATAGACACTCTGGCTAGGGTAGTGGAATGGCCCAGAATATCTTCTAGCCGGGCTATGCTGTGCAGGGGGAGCAGCATTCCTGCGGCTGAAAGAGGAATAATTGTTTGAAAATTTGGCAGCTTTGGCTTGACGGTAAGGAGTAGGTCCACTGTCCCGGCCGCCACTTGAACCATGGCCTCGCTTGTTTTGAGACTTGGTAGCAGTGGCAGCTGACGTACCCCTCTTCCTCTCTGCTTTGGTTTTTTCAAGCAGAGAAGCCCGTTTTCTCAAGCTGTCAAGGGAAAATTCTGATTCAAGCTTATGATCTTCCACACATTTGATGATTGCTTTAATAGAATTCAACTCCAAGGTACTTGACTCATCCTGCAAATAAATTACTAAGAATCTTGCAGACTCAAATATTTCATGTCATTAGAATTACACAATATAGATAGAGATTAGACACACCGTTGCAGCTGCACTATAATTGCCATTCTTCAAGACAGTAGTTGTGATCTTCTTGGAATTCTTAAGATATGACTTAAGTAGAGATACTGGAGAAAATCTTTTCGTCAAACCAGATTCAGAAGCAAAATATACAGCCTCTATCTCTTTCCCATTCTTCACCAATTCATCAATTATATCTGCAAAACAAATCATGATTGAAAAAGATTACTAAAAAAAGTGATTATAGAACAATATATCAAAATCAGATGTGACAGACAAGAATAAAGTGATGTTCAAAACAAATTATGATTGAAAAAAGTTTAACACCATAAACACTTGTTTGAACTCTCAGCTAAACCAAGTATAGACATATACACAGTGATAAGTCATATCTTGAAACCAGTACTAGGGCTCATACACTACTTAACTACCTCTCATGAGGGGAGGACTAAGGCAGGTTTGGTTCATATGAACTAAGAAATAAGCAAGAAAGATATTGTGTCAACTAAACTTAAATGATGGTTAGGATTATTATTCCCGGGAATACAGAAAACTTTTTGAGAGATTGACCAAATCAGTCATTGGTATTATCTGAAGTCACAGCACAGATAAACTCTGCCTCCCAAAATTAGAGGTTTGCCAACAAAGTTGCATGCACAATTTAAAGGGAACCAACCCCTGTTGGAATGGCAAACCAATAAAATTAACAGACTTTTTTTTTTCTTTCACAAATGGTTGATGAGAACCAATGAACACTTAAAGAGTCTAGTTCAATTAAGCGTACAAAGAACATTCTTCAGAAAAGGAAATAAGCAGTTCTATGCACAATGATGTAACCAAAACCAATTCAACTCTCACACGTCATTTATACATTTATTTGTCAGGGCAGTATAGCGTTGTTTCCATCACCTTGGTAAAGTATATTTTATTTAAATAAATTATCACTTTCCAGGTGATATCAATGCCATAAGATTGTCCACGCTGGCTTTCGAAAGCATCAGCCTGGAAACATTATGCAAATACCCAATTAACTTAACAAGGCCACACCAAGCAGATGTAGCAGTACCAGGATAGGACCTTGCATTATTTATAAATGTCAAAAACATCAGAAACAATTTCTAATGGAACAAAAATGCAATAATGCAAGTCATATTAAAATGATTTTGAACTTAGGCACTTCAACTCTTAGAGCATTAGCCTCGAGTTCTTTATAAAAAGAATAAAGCGCTTTTGGCATAATTTACATAGCATTTGGAGATACTAAAGCTGTGCCCTTTCAGATTCACAGTATCATATCTATTAATCATACAAAGAGAGGCTATTATGTCCTTTGATGCCAACTAATTATGCAATGATCTCATTTACAACAATAAATCACAAACAAAAAAGGTATAGAACAAAAGGCAACACCCAAAAGTACAAAATAGTAGCGAGTTGAACAGAAAAACCTTGAAACAAATGTCACTGACATTCTTATGAACTGACCACACAGAATAGCAATTACCACTGAAGAACAAATAACCCACTGATCAAATTAACATCCTACATACCTCCCATTTTCTCTCCAAAACCAATAGCAGCTGCAAGCTTCGCCATATCCCTCCTTGATGCATTCTCTGCCACAAGCTTCCTCAAGAACTCCTCATCAAACCTCGACTTCAGCCCAAATCCCAGCACCATTTGCAAAAACATTACCGCCTCCGCAGGTCCCACTACTCCGCCGCCGCCGCCGCCCTCCCCATCAGCCTTCTCCTCTACCTCCTCCTCCTTCCAGTTCTCCAAAATCCCAGCAGCCCTCTCCACCACACTACGTGCAAATTCCGGCCCTTTATCCTTCCTTCCAAAACAACTACCTTCCGGGAAAAGCGCCTGCACCAGTATTCCACATGCCCACCTCTTATCTGTAACCCCAACTTTCCCAACTTTATCTCTTACTAACTCATCCACTGCATCCAAAGTCAGTCTCGCAGGATCTACAGCTTCCATTATCGCACGTGAAATCTCCGCTCTAAGAAACACTGATTCCTTCCGTTTCGAAACTACAAATCTTAACAACCCAGATGAATCCATTCTCCTACATAAAGACTTCAACGAATCTGATAAATTATCGAAAGAGTGGGAATTTCGGAACTCCGATAACGCGGTCTCTCTTTGCTCCTCGACTTTGGCAGCAGCAGCTGACTCGCGTTCCGGTATGGATTTTTCTCTGCAACTAAGGGATTCGAGGGTTAGCTGGGAATTGGATTCTAAAGATTGGAATTTGGATTCCAGGGATTGGGATTTGTGGGAGAGGGAGTTTTGAAGGGATTTGAAGTGAGTGGTCAAGGTTGTGAATAGTTGGGTACAGGAGGATAGAATGGTCTTTCGCGCGTCGAGGTCGTTGAAGAATTTCTGCGTTCTCTCTGTTTCGATTGCTATTTCGGTCGCCATTGATTGAAGACGATGAAGACTGTGAAACGATGCTGGTTCTTTAAGGAATGAATGATCGATCGTGGGGTTTCAAAACCCTAAACCCTAAAATGGTGGTTGAGGGAAAAGGAAAGGATTTATGCACTGAGGATGACTGGTTCCGTATTTTCCCTTTGCGTTTGTAATGCATTTGTTTGTGCGATAGGAAATGTATTAAATTAATGATTTTTTAATTAAAATAAAGTTTTTAATTAAAAAATATATATTTTTAATAATTTTATCGCATAACCAAATGCAATTTTAATTTAATAATTTTAAGAATATCCTACTTTTTCTATTATATTCATCACCGCTCAATCACATTATTCTTAGAATATGAAAAATTACAATCAAATCCTTCTTTCATTTTTAATTTTTATGGCAATTTCCTTTATTCATCTTATTAAGGTCCGTTGTCTGAATTTTTAAAGTTTGTATTAGAATTAAACCAAATTAGATATATAAGCATGTATGATGCATTACTAAAGAAATTGAAGAATAAAATACATATTTTTTTAATATATCTTCCCTCAATCCATTGTTTAAAATAATAAATGTTACCCTTACAATTATTTTCTTGATTACTTTTTTACTTTCAAAACTAAATGACAAGCTCAAATGCAAATTGGGATGGCAACTTTATCCAATTAGGTGCCTAATATCACTCACGTAATGTAATATTCAATTTGACTTACTATAGATAAAATTTCATCAAATTTCACTTGGACCAAATATAGAATTCACTTCCTCGTATCCAATCTCATATTTTCATTATTTTTTATAAAAAAAACAATATATATATATATATATATATATATATATATATATATATATATAATGGGATGATATATAGTTGGACTTTGCTTTATTTAGAAATTTTGATATATGGTGTTGTTATTGGGTTTTCCGAAACACATACATGCAATAGAAAATATAAATTTAAAAAAATTTAGGATTCTTAAGGATCCTGTTAGGCAGATCTAGAGTTGTTTAGGATTTATATGACTTGAAAATTAGATATTCTTTTTGGCTTTGAATATTTGTTTCAACGCTAAGTTGTTACAAACCACAAGTCGTTCAAGTGTCCGATCTCCAACAGTAATCCACACGAACCACTAGTGAAAAATCTCTTAAACACTTTTAGGATAGATGGATTGACATACCTTAAAGTGTTAACTCTTTTCTTTTCTGTTTCAAGTGTTTAAGTACTGTATTTTTCTCACTTTAAAAAATAAAAAGCATAACTTTCTATTTATAGGGAAACCAAAAAAGCCCTATAAATGACAAAATATCAATTTGTCCTTAAATAATATATATATATATATATATATATATATATATATATATATATATATTATTTAAGGCTAATTTTAAAAATTTATTCGATCAAGTCCTTATATTATTGTTTATAAGTCTAGAATTGTAATCTTTTATATTAATTACATTATAGTTCTTATTTTTAAAATTTATTTACAATCCAGTCACATTTAATTAATCATCCTATTTTAATTTATGACAAATGATTCTTATATGTGTGACCCATAGGTTCCCTAATAAGTTGGTCTAGATGTAAGTCATAATCCTAAATAAAATAAGATTAAATAAATTAAACAAAATAATTTATTATTAATTCAACAATTGATTTTTTTATATATATTTGAAGATCATAAGTGGTTTGACTCAACTATTAGAAAAATTATAAGTGGTTTGACTCAACTGTAACCAATTTCTTAGTGTATTTATTATTTTTTTATCAACAATAATCTAATTTAGACATTATAACATGGGTGGTAAATGCTCTCTTGATCATTCAAGTGCCTTCATATAGTTCATGTTATACATAATGTCCGCCCCTTCGTTATCTCGATTAGGATAACATGTAATAGGATTAAACTATAATATTCTTTATATAAGATAACTTAGTGATCTTAAATCTAAGAATCATTTACACGACTGTTATTTGAGCTTTTTAATAAACATAAGTGATCTCTCCTTATGGATTTCTCATGCAGGTCAATTTAGTATACATGTCTTATGACAAACACTTACATATTAGTTTTATATATTCATTATACCTCAACTTATTAGAACAGTTGTTTCTTTTCATAAAGAAAATAACATAATATGTACTAGTCTGTACAACTCTAATAAATATTTAATATTTAAGAGAGCACCGACTATAAACATTTTAGAAACAATGCTTTAATACAGTAGAAATCTCATAATTATAACAACTTTATAATTTTCTTTGCAAAATATTTTTATCTCATGAACTTTATCTTTACTCTAAATTTATAAATCAAGTATTAGATTCATTAATATAATATTATATGAATATTAAAGATAAATTAAGACTTTATTAATAATAAATATGCATTTACATTAGTATAATAATGTCACGTGTAACTAACTGATTGGTTACATGACATATTAAACTAACACTGAATTTAGAAATCACATAGAAAACTATTTCTCTCTTTTAAAGTTAATTTATACTATGGTGTCACTTCTTAATGGATAAAGGCAAGTTAGGAAGAAAGATTAAGTGGCCTTTATAGTGTTAGTGTCTATGGAAACTATTAGAACTAAAAAAGGTAGTGTTTTTCTTTTATAAATAATATTTATTGTATGTACTAATTTTTTTTGTTAAAACCTTCTTTATGAAATTCAATTTTATACTTTTTTCTTTAATTCTTTGAATAATGATATTTAATTCCATTAATTAACTATACTGTAAATAATAACTTAAATTCATGTTATAAGATAAGAAACAAAAAATTGAAGCCAAATTATAAAACAGAGCCTAACCAATCAGGTATAAAGCACAATCAATATAAATCTAAAGCAATTTCATGATTGTGATCTCCAAATCAATCCTCTAGTTTATTCAAAGTACCATCTTTTAATATTTCCATCATGTACGGATAGTATTTCTTTAAACATAAACCATTAATCGATTAATGATCATTTACCCATTTTGATTTGCTAGATGATATGTATCTCTTTGAAAAACTTGGCAACTATATATAAACCCTCTTAGTTAGGGGACTATTTTCCAAACTTGGTATCTTTATGATAAATTAAGATTATGACCTTCCATATCAAATCATTTTTGAGAAATTTCTCAATTAAACATGTTTATTATATACTCATTCGACCTTATTTTAGATAAGAAAGGTCATATTACCTAGCAATATTTTTTAATCTTTGTGAATACACAACTAAGATAATGCATAGCGTGTTCATGCCTAGAATTATTTTTTTTATGCTAGCATGCTATCAATTGATCCTTTTGCTTTTGAAATGTACAACATTAAGGGCTTGTCAAGATTTGGTGGAGGCTAATATTGGAGGTTTTGCTAGATAAGTCTTTACATCTTTAAAGAAAACATATTGCTTTTCATTCCATTAAAACTCATAAGAGCTCTATCCTTCCAATAACTTAGTAAATGTTCTAATTTTTCATGTGTTATTTGAAATGAACCTCCTTAGAAAATAAACCTTGCCAATAAACTTTTATGTTTCATTGATGCACTACAAATCCTAAGAAATTATCTAGTTGCACACCATAAATGTATTTTTAAAGGGTTCATTTTTAAGTTGTTCATTCTCGTTTGTTCAAAAGCAACACGTAGTTCATCTAGGTTGATGGATTTTGATTTTGACTTTACCATAATATCATCAATATATACCTTTGTATTGTATTAATCATATTATGGAAGATGAAGTTCATTGCCTTTTGGTATATTGCATCAATAATTCTTTTTTTTTTATCTAAATAACATTTCCACTCATTCATATATTTATAGTGAACTAAAACATCTAAATACAGTCTTATTAACATATTTCTTTATAATAAAGATTTGTTTATAACTAGAGTGGAAATCCATGAAGTTGAGTACATATCAACCATTGGTATAAGATATTAACATTTTTAGACTTGCAAGATTTGATTATAACTATGAAGTTGAGTGATTATCTATGAAGTTGAGTATTTTAGTACCAAATTCTGCATTTATCAACATATCAACCATTAGCATGAGATGTTCATTTTTTAGAGTTGCAAGATTTATATTTCTAAAATCTATGTATACCTTTAATTTGCCTTTTTTTTTAAAATTTGCAGTATGTTAAATAACCACTCAACATACCTTATTAGCCTAATAAATCTAACTTCTATAAGGCGTTTGATTTGTTCCTTCATATAATCAATCATGTTTAAAGGCATTATTTATAGAAGTTGTTTATGTGGCTTAAACCCAATCATAAGTGGTAAAGGATGTTCAACTAAAATTATATCTAAGTTAGACATTACATTATAATCTCAAGTAAAATAGTCTTTATAAGTGTGTAACAATTATACTAATTCCTTCTAAAGTTCTTCTTATATACTTTAACTTATAAAGATTGATATGCACTCATCTTTAATTATCAAGTTAACTTTAATAAACATGTTCTTAAATTTAGCCTACCCATTATCCATCTTTGATGGTGTTAAAGAAAGACTTATCATATCAGGTATGGTAAATTAATAATCTTGATCCAACTCAATTACAAGTTATATTCTAGTACTCAATACTTCTATAGGTTTCATCAAAATCCTCAAAACATGGTATTAAGTCACAAGGACTCATTTAATCTCATGTTTCAAATTTTTGATTAATTTTTTTCCATTGCAGGTTATTTAGCCTATCAAAATCTATTATAAGTCATGTTATTATATGATATAAATTGGAAGCTCTAAAACTAAAGGGAAAATGAGAAATAAAATGTAGTCATTACTTAGTAATTAAAGGAAATTATGAATCCTAAATCATGTATTAGTTCCAGATATTCAAGTAATAGGTTTGTTATGTCTAAGAAAAAACCAATGTCACCCTTACTGTATCCTTTCAAATGAAAGGTTACCTTCGCTATATATTTTCTTGTAAATTTATTTTTCACATGCCACTACATGTTCAAATTATTTTATGAGATTTATTTCATAATTTATTTCCAATTATTTGATAAAAAATCAATGTTGGTCCTTAAAAACAGGAAACTTGTCTACTTACTCTTTTAAAAACTTTTGATGTCTATCCTTAAAAATAGAAAACTCGTTGATTAAACCATTCATGAAAAATTTGATGTCCATCCCTAAAAATAAGAAGACTTGTCTATTAGGCCATTTAAAAAATTTAACATTTATCCTTAAAAAATAGGAGACTCCATGATTAAACTATTCGTGAAGATATTCGATGTTCGTCCCTAAGAATATGATACTTGTAAATTTGGTCATTTATGAATATGGCATTTGACTTGTATAGATGATAAAAATAAGGTTTTGACCTCACTCTTTTGAATATGCATATTTAAAATTAAAGATGATTAAAAAAAAACATGATAGTTTTGTTTTGTATGTTATCACTTTGAGAGTGAACCTATCATTATAATAACAATTTATTGTATGGTGAAAATAATAAATCAATAGGGTATTATCAAAGACAAACTTTAACTCATCGATTCATGTTCATGTTTAACAAAATAATTTCTTTTGAAAACAAAACCATAATTCATAAAAATATCATAATTATTTTTTTATATTTTATGTTTTTGTTTTATATGAAAATGCTCCTACCATATTTTTTTAAAAACTCATTGAACATGTTTGTTGTGCACATTTGTATGTAAAACACATTATGATGTAAAAATGATTGTCCATATACACACATGTAATCAATCTTAAAATCATCACAAAAAACCAATATTTTATCATAAAAAATTAATAATATGTTCAAAATGGTCAGAACTTTATTTGGGCTATGAGATCAATCTTATAGAATGGCTAAGGTGGAATGGAAGTGACTAAAATAGTTAGAGGTAGTGGTAATGCGCGTAAGGCATACGCTGGAGAAGGACAACTACTATTGGCAATTCGTTTCACTCATTGGCAAGGTTGGGAGGCACATGAGTCACTTCAATAGGTACATCAATTCTTGGTCTCCCTTCCTATATAAATGATGTCATCCACCCTTGTTTATGGAGGGAGATCAGAGGCCTCTAAGGTTTTGGTTTTGCATTTCTCTTATCTTTTTTTCATAATTGTTGTTGCCATTATTTTTATTGTTTTTGGTGGTGTTATCTTGCATGAAGAGAGGCTGCAATGATGGTTTTCATTGGATGATTATTGGTGGTGGTTTAACTGTCGATGGTAAGGGTAGATTTTGACCCAAAAAATAGAGGGAAAAAGGGTTACTTGTTGGCTAGAAAATGGAGGGGAAATTGTGGTTGTCAATGGTAGAGCTTTGGCATTGGTGATTGTTGGTGGTGTTATGTTACTGATATGGTGGTGTTGATTATTGACCGTTTATTGGTGGAGAGCTTAAAAAGAAATTAGAGGGGGTGTCATATTTTCTTCTCTTTCTTTTTAATTTTTTTTCTTTTCCCCTTATTTCATCTCTAAAAATCTCTCCCTTTTCTTTTTTTTTTCACTCCTTATTTTTTCTTATCAATTCTTCAATATAAAAGTTTTTCTCTCCCTCTATTTTCTCTAGATTTTTTACTTCCACCAATGGTGGTTAGGTATTTTTTTTTACACTCCTTTTTCGCTCTAAAAATTCTTCTATTTATAGTCAAGTTTTTTTTTTCATTTCCACAATTACGTAGGGAGCAAGCAACCAAATTTTATTTTACAGTCAAATATTTTTATTTTTTTCAAAAAGATATTAGTAAGAGAAAAATATTTAAGAATCGCAAAATGAATGTGTGAATAGCTAAAATGCATCGAAATTATATTTTATATTTTATTTTTTTGTTTTTTCTAAAAAACATTTTTTTGCTCTTCTAAAAAACATTTTTGGAAATATGGGTCAAGTTTTAGGTTATGACAACTAACCTCTCTTTATAATGCTTATGCTACATAGTCTATTAGAAATGGGTTTTCATAGGCTTTGTTTAGTAAGCTTGTAAGGAAAAGATAATGTGTCTAAAGATCTTTAAAAGCAGCTTAGTCAAGAAGTGAGTACTTTTAAAAATAATAATAATAAAAAGGTTAATTTAAAGGCGACCAACCTCAACTTAAAATTTTAAATGGGTCAAATCAAAAGGTCTTAACTTGAAACTTAAATGGGTCAAATCAAGAGGTGACTAATCTCATGAAATTTTGAATTTGGTCAAATTAATAGGCAACCAACCTTGTGAAATTTTAAATTTAGTTAAATCAAGAGACAACCAATGTCATGATATTTTGATGGGTCAAATCAAAAAACAACCAACCTTAACTTTGAATCTAAATGGATTAAATCGAGAGATAACCAATCTCATAAAGGTTTGAATTTGGTCAAATTAAGAGGTGACCAAACTCATGAAATTTTGAATTTGAATGAATTGCTAAAGCCTTATTGAGCCCAAATTCATTGAAGCCTTATTAGGCTAAAAAAGAAAAAAATAATAATAATAGGAGATTTGATGTGCTCAAAATAGAAAAGAAACCTTGCTAGGTTTAAGTTTGTTAAAGTTTTGTTTGACTCAAATTCGCTAGAGCCTTGATAGGCTAAAATAAGATTACATGGGCTTGCTAGGCTAAAAAAAAAAGGAACCTTATTGGATTCAAATTTGTTTTTTAAATCTACTAAAGCCTTGCTGGGCTGAAAAGAAAAAAGTTTGTAAAAGCCTCATGGCTCAAAATAAAAGGAACATTAATGGGTTTAAATTTATTGGAGTCTTGTTGGACTCAAACTTATTTTTTGATCTTTATACATACTTACATTTTGATTAAAAAAAAAAAAGGAACAGACTAGAGAGACATGCACAGGAAGGAGGGAATAAAAAGGGAACAAACTCCCTTAAAGACCAATCTAGACAAACAATTACAAGGCTAAAATTAGGAAACAAGTTCCCAGCACAACCTGACTAGAGAGACCAAATAAACCAAAAATTAAACATAAACGTAAACATAAACACAGGCTAAGATAGGAACCAACCCAGATAGAAGGTGCCTAAACTAACCCAGGCACAAATAGCAACAACATAGCCGAGAGGACCCGGCAGCCTTCATTGCAAGGAACCAAGAACTCGCCAATAGAGAGAACACTATAACCGGGTGAATCAAAATGACCCTCAACCCACAGATACCAGGAGAAAGGCAAGGCCACTATCACAACAGCAAGAGAGAGACCAACTGGACGTCCACAACGTTATACTAGCATTACTCAGTTAAATTTGCTGGAGTCTTACTAGACTCAAATTTATTAGAGCTTTGTTGAGCTCAAAATAGAAAAAAGACCTTATTGGAATCAAATTTGTTAGTCTTTAAGACTTAAAAGAAAAAAAATTGTAAAATTCCTTGTTTGAAGTGACTTACAATGTTTTTTTAATTAAAAAAAACAGACTTAAAATATTTTTTTCATAAAAAATATGGGCTTCAAAATTTTTTTCCATTAAAAGAGACATGCTTAACTTGTCATCAAAAATCTTTTCTTGCAATTAGAGACAATGGGTTTAAAATGAAATGTTAGGCATAAAAAGTTTTTTTTTCAAAGTTTTTCCACCTGAAACTTCAAAAACATAATCATTTTATAAAGTTACCAACTAAAAATTTCTTAAAAAGCACAATCATTTTAGAGGATGACCAAGTTGAAGTGAATTTTTAATCGTAAAATTTAATTTGACTTACTTAGCTATGAGATTTGTCCAAAGGCATCATGATTGATGGATTGACATCTATTTGTAATAGAGTTGACTTCCTTGTGCAAGGTTGAATAATTGATGCATAGTTGAATTTATGGTGAAGGGTTGGGTTTTTGGTATAGGATTGAATTCTTGGTGTATGGTTTGACTAAAAATCTCCTTCCATAGGATCATTCTCAAGAAAATATCATTATTGAGATAATTTAAAAATCATTTAACTGAATATATATTTAAAAGTTAAGATTGAAAAATAATTTCACATTCTCAAGTAACTTGTTTTAATTTTTTTTTAAGCTTACCTACTAAGGGTGAGAGGGAAGCAAAAATTGATCATTTTAAAATCTCAATCTTTTTGGAGTTTTTGAAGATCTTTGGCTTTAGAATTATTGATTATTGACCAATGACTTGCTTGAAACTTATCAATGCCTTTAAGATCATGTTTCCTCTTTTGATCAATGAATGAGTATGGTTCATTCATCACACAAATTTGGACCATATTAGTTATGCTTTCAATTGCTTTCTAGTGTAGTTTAAGGATATCCCTTCAATCTTGCTTATTTTCATTATAAAAAGGTTATTGGCTCTATCCATCCAATAAGTGATAAAGTTTTTCATATCATCATTTTGGGAGTATTGGTTCAATAAATTCTTTCAAATAGAATTGCCAACAAGTAATCTAGTTGTGTCTTTCTAGTAGCCAATATGGGACAACACATGCATCATCATCATGAAACTGCCCTAATAGATCTAATCGTGTTCATCTTTCCATTTGACATTATGAGACACAAATGCATCATCATCATCCCAAATTCTTTCAAAAAACATTACTCCCAACAGATCTAGTCATGTTTATCTTTTCATTAGCCATCATAAGGCACACCTATATCATCTTCATCACAGATTCTTTCAAACAAAGTTGCCCATAGCTAGTTTAACTATTTGTCATTCCATCAGCCATTAGAAGGCTTAAACGTATCATCATCATTCTTTTCAAAAACTTTATAAATTTAGTCAATTATCATTTGTTTAAAAATCATCCTTCTTGTTTTGGGATCATGTCACAAATTTTAATGATTGTAATTATTCAAGTCTAATTATTGAAATGAAATTATTGAGACTTAATTTTGAGAGTATTTAGTGTATGATGGAAAAAGTGAATTGAAAGTGTATTTTTAAAAGCATTTTTCAACTCATTAATTCATGTTCATGCTTAGCAAAACAATTTCTTTTGAAAAGAAAAATGCAATTCAAAAAAATCACAATTCTTTTTATATTTTAATTTTTTTTGTTTTTTATTCTATGTGAAAACACTCCAACCATGTTGTTTTTTTTAAAACACACATAGTACTACACACATTTATACACAAAATACATCATGTCAAAAAACTAAACATACAAGATAGTCAATCATCAACACAACATACACCATCAATCTTAAAATCATCATAAATAACCAATTTTTTTGTCATAAAAATTCAACAATATATTAAAATATTCAAAAATTTATTTAGGATTTGAAATTAAACTAGTTGACCATTTCTTAAATTAGTCATTACTAAAACTTTTAATTTAACAAAATTTTTTGCTAGGGTTACAAGAACACACCTTTTCCATTCTATTTTTCGTTGTGCAAATATTTTAGAATCTGCAACAACAAAAAATAGCACGTATATCCTTTGTTATTGATGCGAAAAGAGGCCAAAAACCACACCATTTGTTCATCCCTAAAGGACCGTACTTCTACAGCCTCATTCTTTATAATGAGCTAAAACCTAGACCGAGTACTTGTCGCAACATTGATATAAAGAAAACATAGTCATAACATTTTTTTTCTTATTTCAAAACCCTCAGAAACATGCTAAAAGATGCACTATTATAGCCCATGCAACTGTTATGCATTCCCCATTAAAAAAACCCCCTTTTAAGCCGTGATTTTTACTGTAACTTTGTACATTCAGCCACCATAAAACCACAGTCCCTGCTCCATATTTGTTGATACAAAAATTAAGCTAAAATAGAACACAAAACTAGGTGCAAACACAATACAAGGACAACTAGCAACATAGAAAGCTAGAAGACTGAGATCTCTATGGAACAATTAAGGGCTAACATTGGTTTTAGGACAATCGAGTATATTTAAATTGGAAAATACATGTTTTTTGTATTTTTATATTAGTTTTTGTTTTGATGTGTAAGCAATAATCTATTTGGAGAACTCTTTCCAAGAATAGATGACGCATTTTATGTTCCTATCTTGGATGTTGACTATTTGAATTAACAAATACATGTTTATGTTGTTAGTTTTTTTTTTTTTTTTCTATTTTTGGAATATATTCATTAAAGTTGCAAGCGAATTTGGACTAAATCGATGTAATTACATATTCAACCATTAAGAGTAAATGTTGGTTTTTAAACCCATTTTAATTAATATATACTGAAACAAGCCCATGCCTATCCATAACTCGCCATCACTACGATTTAAATGCCCATCTTTTATCAAAGTAAATGGGCTTGAGAGAAATTGAAAATGCAATGAAATTTGACTAATTGAGGGAAATAGTAAGAGTAAAAAAAGAAGAAAACTTCTGAGATGAGTTGAAACAGTCGATAAACTCGAGGGAGGCAAATCAAATTTCCCCAAAATTATCTTCTCTG
>Ga0325402_1000069_pt1 | contig 47190 bp, 35 predicted proteins | sample PopdelMetagenome_22_FD_207212 | JGI IMG/M metagenome (GOLD analysis project Ga0325402, IMG submission 207212) | Populus deltoides microbial communities from Bellville, Georgia, United States - Xylem-PdKOR-R3 | ecosystem: Host-associated > Plants > Phyllosphere > Stem > Wood/Secondary xylem... | reverse complement strand
GATGATCAAGTGACAGCTCTCGATCCATGGGAAAATGCAAGAAAAAGGAAAATCATAGCTGACATGAGTTTCCTATCTCAGTTTTTTTGCAGGATGGCAAATTTAATATGCATACTTGGCCAATTGACAACAAGATGGAGGAACAAGATTTTATCAGTTCAACTCCAATGACACATTCTTCTTCTTGCAGCACTTAGACATAGTAGCCAGTAAATGTAAACCCTCGACCAACAATCTCACCCGCACAAAACCATGCAAAGCACTCCAGCCCAAACAGAGCAGCAATGCCAGCGTCCTCAACCTTCAATTCCTTCCTGTTTTTCCACAGCTGCTTGGCAGAATCAAGCTCCTTCCAGAAGGCTTCATAACGCCCAGGAATACTGTTTCACATACCCAAATGAATGGATTAATATGAAAAATATTGAAATTAATGTCCAAGAAATAGTCTGAGAATTGGCAAGAAGCTAAGCAAACACAGATGTTTTTGAAGAGGAACACGTAGATTTTGCTTGTTAAAATACAGCAGCAATTTTGATTACTTTTTATGGAACATTTTCTGTTAAAAACTACCGAACATTTTTTTTTCAGGGTCATATATATTGTTTGCAAACACTATTTATGGAATCAACTGTCAGTCACTATTTGCTTGTCTAAAAACTCAAATTATGTCACAATTCTCATGGTATTTTGTTCAGTGTTTAGAACATAAATGAAAGACAGGGAAGAATGAAAGATACAGAATACTATTATCTTAGCAATTCCCGATCTCACTTTCTGCACTAGGAACATCAGTACAGATATTAAAAAACACATTTATATGAGATGAGTAAAACGAATAAGCATTGTTTTGCATTCCATATTGCACTAAAACTCGGAATTCAGTCATGTATCAATTAAATCTAGAAATAATAAAACCACAAAGCAAACACAACAGTGCATGAGTACCAGCCAGACATCAGATATAACCTAATTGGCAATAGACGAGACACAATTACAAGACCATCCTGCAAGAAAATATGAAAATGTGTGCAACCCCTTGCCGAAAGAGTTGAAGTTTTGAAAAATGTCCGCTTCTCCATTCAATGGTTGATTTCATGATATCAAACTGTTCTATTTTGATCGTACAAATCACCAACAGGTTCAACCTTCCATCAACTCTTTCAAGATTCATCTCCAATGCAACACCATTTGCTAGTTTAACAGCAGTTCTTGACTGAATGGCACGACTAATAAATCTCCACATTTCAAGAATTAGCAGGAGATAGAGATATTACTAAGGCTTCTAACCTTAAACAATCTGCCACCAACTACTCGACAATGGACCACTCAACTTCATCGTTTGTGAATTGTCAAAGACAAAGTCTTTACAGATGTACACTGTAAAGTTCTTAGTTAGTTAACTAGTCCGTTCAAAATGAATCCATATAGAATCAGGGAAGCTAATAATGAGAAACCAGGTCAAATTCCAACTAGAAAGGATGAAATATCCCAATTACAGACTTACTAGACTGGTATAGAATGAAAAGGTAAACAAAAAAACAAGAACACTGGCAACAGACTTGACCCACTGAACAATGGAATTCTTTCTCGGTTGCAATTACAATTAGTTGGCCTTATGAGGCAGTTCAAGCATAAAAAAGGGCACACAAATGACCCGACGTGATATCCAAAACTTATATAGACTAAAATATTCTATGGCAATCAACTAATTTTATGACATTAATCCCTCCCAAGCAGCCTAAATTCAGGACTCGAACGCAACATAAACAACCCAAATAAAATCTTAAGCAGCCAATTGAGCCGGGTTATTTGAACCAAAATCTAACCATTACACTGCCTAATACGAAATAAAAATAAAAATAGTCCATGTTATTGTTGTTGTTGCCATTGCGAAATCTATAAAACACAGCCAAAGAATTAGCGGTCAAGCAATATTCAATTGAATTAAACAATTAAACAAAGAAAACCAACCTGGCGAGACGAGTGTAAAGCAATTGCTTTGACAAAAGATTACATTTCTCAGCAGTGGGTGGGTCCTGGATGTATTGCTTGTTTTGCTCTAGCAACTGCCTGTAATAAGAACCACCATGTTTTGCCAACAACTGCGAGGCTTGAGCAGCCTTGGATTGCAACTGCGCTAGCTTCGATGCCATTCCTTTCCTAAATGTCATCCAATCAGATCTTTGTGTCAAATCAAACGCAACATTTAATAGGACAATACATTAATTTCTTAAGATTAATTCCAATACCTCAAATTTTCTACTGTTCGTGATGGGAGAGAGAGAGAGCGAGCGAGATAGAGAAAGAGAGGATAGGGTTTTGTATTGGCCGGGACTATTATTTTGTTGATCTGCTGGAAATACTGTGCAGTGAAGGTGATACTGTGTCTTGCATTGACCACTATACTCTTGCCATATGTTATTTCCCTTACTTTCCTTTTTGATACAATTTTCATTTTGGGCCCTGGACAGATTTTCTATCTGCATGGCTGCTTGCATCGAATCAAAGCCCAGCGAACTATTATTGTAAGCACTGAAGGACTTTTTCGGCCTCGACTTGCTTCCACGTGTATCGCTTGCTCGATGCTCCAACAAAAATTCACCCATCAAAGCCTTATTTCTCGTTTATTTGCTGAAAAATAACTTTTTTTTAAAAAAATAAATTTTAAAAAAATAAATTATTTTCTAATATTTGATAGTGTAATAGAAAATAAGTTGGTAAATACTTTTCAGTGTTTGGTTATATCATGAAAAATGAGCTGTAAAATGACTTATTAATGTTTTATTTTTTTCAAGTTTATTAAAATAATGAGGAACAAATCTTATAAATTAAAAATTTGAATGAGAATGATATTGAAAAAAATATAATTTCATAAATTATCTCAAATAAAATAAATAATAATCAAAATAATAGAGATCAAATCTAAAAAATAAAAAAATAAAAGATGAAGAAATTAAAATAATAATAATTAACATTTCATAAATTATTTCAAATAAAATAAGTAACAATCAAAAGAATGAGGATCAAATTTGATAGATAAAAAATTTCAATAAAAAAATGATAAGAAAAAAACAAATAATAATTATAAAAATGAGGACCAAAATTAATATAAAAATTAAATTTTAAGAGATGAAATTGAAAAATAAATATTCAAAACAAAATATATATAACAATCAAGAGTTTAAGAACTAAATTTGATATAATCAGCAAATAATATGTTATTTTTAAATTTTTCACAACTTTCAAAAAGTGTTTTTCGTTCAAATTTTTCAGGAAAACACTTTTCTGAAAATCAAGTTAAATTTTTCGTTGATCGAAAAATATATTTCATTGATTAATTTTTTTAATGACAAACAAATATAAAATAATTTAAAAAATAATTTTTTAAAATCTAGTTTTCAAAAAACGAACATATCCTTAATTACTCGAAAAAGATCCGGTGGCCTATCGAGGCTGTTCTCCAAGCCCACGGTATCGGATTATTATGTTGCCTCTTTCGGCAAAACTTCCTTGTCCGCTTCTTGTTCCATAATTAAAAATCTAAAAAAACAGTAACTAAAAGGCATTGGAGAAATACCGTGGAACGCAATTTTATATTCACCACAACAGTTCTTCTTGAGAAGCTTAAAAAAAAAAGGTAAGGATTATAAGATTGCATGCAAACACTTTGTCTACAAAATAAGACAATCTATTACTCATCAGAATACTTCCCGGCTGCTTCTCGGCTAGCTTCAGTTCAACTTCTGTTGATGAACTTGGGCGAGGGGCATGTTTAATTTTTTCTCTTGGGCTTTGCTTGATTGCTGTAATGGAATGATTGTCCATGAAGTGCGCTACCAAGTTGTGCAGGATGCCATTTTGTGTTGGAAGAGGTGCTGATTGAACATGTTGTCCGTGTGCCCCTGGTTTTTTGGGTTAGCCATTCCATCTTCTTCTCTGTAGAGGGATTGTCTAGGTATAGTCTGCATGTGCAGAGGTTAGGTAATGCCTTATTTTCAGTTTTGATTGGTTTGCTTCTGTTTATTTTTGTTCAGTACAATGCTGCCACTCCATGTCATTTCGTTTGGGAATGAGCTGTTATTTTTTCTATAGCTACCATGGCTATTGCCTCGTTTCTTGCTTTCCCATCGTGTCAAGTTGTCTATTTTTTTTTAAAAATCTTTTAAGAGAATACCAGGTTTTAATTTGTTGCTTTCTCTCCCAGAAAAGTCCAGTTTTCTCTTGGTTTCTTTCCTACGTTGGCTTTGAGGACTCATTTTGGTGAGTTCAAATCTGCCTCTGTTTTTTGTTTTTTTTTTTTTGTGCTCAAACTCTATTGATTATTGGTTTTGTTCGGCTGAGATTCAATCATCTTAGAGTAATTGCAGTTGCTACTTGAGTTAACCTGCGTGATAAATCTTTTGACAATGACTAATCAGGTGGTTGCCTTCGTTTTTCTGCACGGCTGCCATGGGGGTTTGCATTCTCTTCCTACAATGGCTGCTGTGTTATCTATTAATGTATGAATGATGTCCACCCACATAAGCATGTAAGCTTTATTTCTGAAGAAAAAACAGTAGTTCTGAAGGTATAGCTGATAATCCGTGACATTAAATCAGTTTAAGTATTGGAATTTCAAACATAGTCTAATTATATCAGGAGGGACTCATGTAGAATCTAGGCAATGAGAAGCATGCAGAGTAAATATGCAGATCTCTTGTTATCCAATACTTTAAAGCCTGACATTTGTAATAATGAAGATAATTCATAACCTTTTTCTTCAAATTAATGGGAATTAGTCTCCTAAAAACAAATTAAAATGAATGCGCCTTGCCTTATTTATTTATATTTATTTTTTTTGCAGTTTTTCGTGGAGAACACTTGTTGTTCCTGCAGTTCCAGCATCATATTCTTTTTCTACCCATGTGCAACTGTTCCACTTCTATTCCTCATGGGTTGCTTTGTTACTTCAGTTTTAAACACTTCTTAACTAGCATTGCAACCATAATTTGCATTTAAAATGTTCAAGGCTCGGCCCTTTTGAATTGAAATCGTAATGATAGCCTTCTCCGTATGGTTGCATATTTTAACCTCGTTTTTTTCGGTTCATTATATTCTTTGCCTATTCATCTTCTTGAATTAATTTGATGAATCTTTGACTTGCATTTCTTGTATTATTCATGTTACAGCCCGCAGCATCGCACGGGAATTCAGCTAGCGTGTTCTGTAACTCTCCATACCCACGACTTTAAGAGACTCTCCTCGCTGGCAAATCAGGACAAACTTCTTCTCCTACAGTCCTACTCGCCAAACTTATCGTCCTTCCCATGGTTATTCTTTAAACACGCATTGCTTTTGGATAGTTTACAATAATAAAAGCAGTATAAACATGTATGGAAGAGATGCTGGTGCTAATTCATATGTCCAATCCCATAAATAATAATCAAATACTACCTTTATCATCACAGAAATTGTCGGAAGAGAGCGTGGAAGATAATGGTCATGTTAGAGGAATCAGGTCGCTCACGAAAAACTACACTCCAGAGCAATCGCTTGGCACGCTTTTTTCTATCAATGCACGTGCTTGAGCAATTGGATGTACAGCTCCAAGTACGAATCCCAACTTTCTTGAGCTTTTGACGTCATGACCACGTAGAACGATATACAAAGCAACAAAAATGATAACCTGGAATCTCATAGCACCAGGAAAAACTTCATGGGAATAGGTCCTAAAAGGTTTCAGTCAGCTTTGCTCGCACGACCCGAGTCAGCAATCCATGAAACATTCGCAGTAAACAGCCAGAAAATAACAGTTGACAGTATTTGCAACACAACAATATAACCATCCGAAGAAACAAATTTAAAAAGTACAAAAAAGAAAAAGAAAAAGAAAAAGAAAAAACACAGAATAAGAGCATCTTAAAGCACTACAAAACCTGTCTACACCCAAAGTACTTGTACATAAAACCCCATTCACCAGAAACAAAATGGAATCGTCCAACAGAAATCAACTTTGTGGCGATGCCTTAGCTAATCCACTCTGCTGAGCAGCAGTCTGTGATGCTGGTGCTAATTCATATGTCCCACGAGCATTGTTAGCTGCATTGCCATCAGCCGAATATGCAGCAGGCTGTGGATAACCACTACCATAAGAAGCATTGTATGGTTGAGCCCCCTGTCCATAACCTGGTTGGCCAGCTGGTGGCGCACCATAAGTTGGAGCATACCCTGGCTGAGCACCTGCGGCACCGTAACTGGATGGTGCAGCACGCTGGGAACCTGAATCTGGTTGCTGTACATAGCCTGATGGCGGTGGCTGGGAGGGTGGATATCCTGGCTGTCCAGCAGGCTGGCCATAGCCTCCAGGGGTGCTGGGTGACTGTTGGCTCTGCCCATAAACAGGTGGATTGGCTGGAGGTTTCTGTGATTGAGGTGCTCCATAGCTTGCATACTGTGCAGGTGGTTGACCCCCATAGCCAGCTTGGGAAGACGGGGGCAATCCATAACCAGGCTGAGCAGCTCCCTGAGATGGATAACTTGCTGGGTTTGGGCTAGGCTGCTGGCCAGTAGAATAACCTTGCTGTCCCGTTGCAGATGGTTGAGATGAACCTTGAGCTGAATCTGCTTGAGCTCCATATGAAGGAGTATGTCCTTCCTGAGTTGGGTTAGCTACATTGCTATAGTTAGGAGCAGCAGTATAACCTTGCTGTTGATCATACGGTGGTGGCTGACCATACCCAGGCTGTTGATACCCACCATAGCCATCTTGACTGTAACCCTGCCCTTGTTGGTTATAACCAGAAGCTGGTGCCTGACTGTAATTATAACCAGTGCTGTCTGCTGGAGCTGCAGATGCACCAGGGGTTTGTTGCTGAGATGAAGGTGGCTGACTATAGTAATCATAAACTTGATTTTGCTGATTTGCTGAGACAGCTGACTGGTCCCAGTTAGAGGGGTATCCACCAGATGGCTGTTGTGGAGGATAGCCTTGATAAGCCGGCTGAGACATATTATACTGTGCTGATGCGCCAGGGTATGCTCCAGTCTGCATGTAGCCATAGCCAGCTTGCTGCATTGGTGGAGCAGAAGATGGACCCCAGTTTGTAGGTGGCCGAGCTTGATATCCTTGCTGGGGATAACCTCCACCCATGTTTGGATTCCTCATACGATTCTGCAGAAAATAGACGTTTCATATAACCGAAGGGAACTTGAAAAAAAACACATTTCAAACCACATATTGCAAGATACAGGATGGGTACAAATATAAACATCTTTTATATGAACATGAAAACAACTAAAATGAGAAAATTTGTTGTGCATGTACAGATAAAACATGAAACAACTAAAATGAGAGAAATATAAAAAACTGCATAAAACATAACAAACAAATAGGTCCAATTAAGGGATTAATGGATCTCATATTTTACCAGGAAGAGGTATGAATGCCTACATACCGTACTTGGATGGAGGAATTACTGAGTTACTCCAGCAGAAGCTCAACCTCACCCTACTTGAAGTGAATGGGTACAACAAAATCCACAAATACCATACAAGCTATACCACAAAAAGAAAGAGAGATGCATACTTATTGATATGCATCCTTGAAAGACCCTATCTATGGAAACTGGACACGGTCTCATTAATGATGCATCAATTGATTTAAATGAACCTTACAAGATTTCAGTAATATACCAGTACCATCTTTCAGGGAACCATTGAATAGAAAATGCAAGCATACCATGGTGATTCTATAGCTCATTAACTGCATATGGCTATCAACCTAAAGGAAAATGCTTATTAGAAAGCTGTCTAGTTAGCTTCACCACAAGGCCCTTGACAACAAGACAAACATATTGCAAACTGAATGCATGTGAATCACTCCAGAAGAATACAAGAAAGGAAAGCAGGAAGGAGACGGATGGAGACAACACTTCTGCATGAAATAGCAAAGAGCAATAGAATGCATAAATGTGATATCAACCTTTATAATTCTTCAACAACATAATACCCTTGAATAAGGGGGGCACCAACAGAGATTGGAATCCACATTGGAAAAGCAAGAATAAAAAAAATATAATGGTATGCAACTTGATAAAGAACTCGATTGTTAACTGTTAGGGACTTTTACCAATAACATTATTGATAACAGAAACAAATTCATAAGAACTGCCAAAGATGCCACTAAAACAGTTTTAAACTCAGATGAAAAGATTGACAAATTAAACATTTAATATCTTCAAGCTTCATTTTTTCAAAAGAGAAGTCCAAACTACCAAAGGTGACATAATAGTTATTTCCATAATAACCTTGAAGTCAAACACTCAACCGGATACCAGAAGAAAATCTTTAACAAATGAAATTACCCCAAAGGCTCATGATCCAACACCAAGTTATCCAAGCTAAAGGAACACCTCCATCACAAGTAAACTTTCAGCTCCTCTCCATAAATATCATTTACTAAATATTAGAAAACAGGATTCAGAACCATACCAGGGCAATGCCGAGGGAAACACCAACACAAGGGAATTTATGTTGGTGTCACCAAAATTCCAACAACACTAACCCTACAATAGTTCCCAATAATAATATCAGTCATATGACACATTCAATAAGCACATATGGCGGCAGAACAAGCTATATCCAAGAACCATTCACTCGGGAATACAACCAAGAATGACCAAATATTTTGCTCAAATAATCATTGGCTAAAGAAGCTTTTACAGTGCTTACCAACCTAAGCAGGAGAGGTATGAGAACTTGTATCATCGAAGATTCAATAGATCAACAAAGTCCTACCAACTTCATGACAGTTGTAATCACTCTCAATAACAACTTGGCACTTTTAAGCTTTCAAAATAAACCTCTGCCATAGCCTTAAACCATATATCCACCATCCACCTCAAGAGATTTAGTAAGGAGACACTAACTGCATTTATATAAGAAACTGATGCAGTTGCAACCAGAAAACAGTGACGGTTTATAGTTTTTCTATCAAGTTGATCTATGAGAAATCCAGATGTATATTGAGGGGTACAATGTAAATTCCATCCAATTCCTAAGCGAACTATAAACCAGCAAAATATTAATAAACAAGCCAATAGTATCCACCACAATAGTTAGCATTGCACAGTCAACACTCTTCTCCGCGAGCTCAGATTGCCAAAGGCAAAAGAAAGAAAACATCAGCTAAGCATATATATGCCAAGAGGTGCAAGCACAAGCTGCCTGCAAATCTGAATCTTGATAATCCAATAAGTGAATAATAACAATTTATATGATTATGTCCAATAACCAGGGCTCATAGGTATTCAGCATAACAATATGATAAGAGAAACAAACATATCTATGAAATTTGATTTGACTTTGAAGCATCAATAGAAAAGTTAAATCAGCTTCTTCCTATGAAATTTGTAAAGGAAAAGGAAAGACAAAATGATTTCCTTCTTTATAAAAGCAGCCAAAGTTCCTTGCACAACACAGGGACAAAGGTTCGAAATATGGTCCAAGCTCATAATGAAATATTAATTGAAGAACTCAGAAAACAGCCTAGCTAAATACAACAAGACTAAAACAGATTCTCCGATGAAATGCATAAGAAATAAATAGAAAAACAATTAGAAAGTGTACAACAAAGCAAAAACTATTTGACCTGTGAAGAAACATAGAGAATTGCAAAACCCAGACTGTATTATGAACTTGAAGATATCCAAAAGATGTTTAGAAATATTTCTAGAACAATGTATAATATCATTAAAAAAGCCAAAAATGATTTATACGAGATATTTTACCAGACAAACAGTAAGAATCCCCTTGTAACCTGCACTGGAACATACAATATACACAGACCAATCTGAAAAATATACCCAAACCTAAAGCAGCACAATAAAAGAAAGCTACATTGACTTCCACAATTTCTCACCATATGAACAGAAATGTACGTAATATTTCTTTTATATCATGACAAGAAACTATATTGTCAAAAAGAATGGCATAGCTATCAGAATTATGTATATATATTAACCACATGTTCACAACCAAATCACTAACCCTACAAAAAAATCCAAAAGAAGCAGCTATAAAACAAAAGTCATAGGCATGCATATGGAACTGTTTCCTGAAAGTTTAATGTTCCAAAACAACAAAACTTGGGAGTTCCTCGGGGCCAACTCTGCAAACTAACATCAACAACCAAACATACCTCACTGGTGACTTCATTAACCAACTGTTTTGCAGTCTCGACCTGCTCACTGGTGCCCTCTATGTGAACTGTTCTTTCTGCAGATGTATCACCTGGGGGCAGATGCAAAGGTATAACCTGCAGAAGTTCAAAAATAATGAGCTGAGTAAATGACAACTGAGAATTTTACTCAACAAGAATAATAGACAGCATGAAAAATAACCAATTTACCATTCATTAAAGTAGCATAATTCAAGAGAGACACCTCTCACGAAGAACAATGATGAAATCAAAAGATGTGAAGATGGTTTCTATATAAGAAAAAAGGGTGAAGATGTGATTCAGAAAACAAACCTGAATACGGGCTCCAGACCTAGCTTGCATATTCTTAATTGTCTCACCACCTTTGCCAATAACCAGACCAACCTGAATTCATTGGTAAATCACAAACTATCGTGAACCAAATCACCCAGAATAGAAACAAAAATGTTCATTGCAAAACATTCACACACCTTGTTGTTGGGAATCGTCATTGCAAAATGTTCAGAACCACCATGACCTGAAAACCTTTGGGAAACTGTACCAGAACCCCCTGCCTCAGCCTGGACAGCAAAACATTCACCACTATAAGTACCCTAAAAAAATTTTAAATCAAATTAAAAAAAATATAGTTGTAGGAAGAAAAACCTCACTGGAAAAATAACGTAAAAAAGCATAAGTCAGCCACTAATGCGCACCATGATAAATCATCAATGAAAAAAACCTAAAATACACGCATCTAAAAATGCATGGTATCAACTGATTATCACTAAAATCACTGAACTATCCCATGTGGCTGAAAGGCATGAATGATTATACCAGCCACAGCAGCACGTACAAGTTTGAATACAAAGTCAGTTGCCTACCTCTGCAAGGACATCATTAATCAACTGCTCTGCCTTGGCAATTTGTTCAGGAGTGCCCATAAGCTCAACCATCCTGGTTGGGGAGTTGGGATCTGCATCCATATCTCGAGTGACCTGAATTTTTGCTCCAGACTGAAGCTGAAGGTATTTGATAGTCTCTCCACCTTTACCAATGATAACACCAACCCTGCCTTGAGGAATATCAATTTTTTTACTCGAACCAGAACCACCCAGGTATGAGCCATATGAAACTGGAATTGATGAAGGGGCTGAGTTTGACATGGTAGACTTCATATCTGTTGTCAATCAAAGAAGTTAGTTGAAGTTCCAAATCAAACCTAAATTTCATCTTGAGTTGCTTACTAAACAGCTAAAAAAAAGAATGAACCTGAGAAAAAAGAATGAAAATCAAGTTGGCGACCACAAATAAGAGATCTCTACTACAAACAGTAAATATCAACAAAAACACGATATTTCTAAGAAATAGAGTATCAGAAACCGTAAAAAAAAGAGACCCTGGCTAAAATATATTACATCATCTTAGCTGAATAGAAACACCCACTAGCTATGTTTTTTAGATTTTACATAATCAAAGAGAGTCAACGCCACACAATGGATGAAATCCAAAGGCATCGAGTATAAAAAACACCAAAACTCCAGAACAACAAAACCCTAACAACGATACTTGCATAAACAGCCAACAGAAACACTATTACAAAAAAAATTAAAGTCCTAAAAACATTGAAAACAGAGGTTCATATAAGAAATACAATAAAAACAATTAAAAACTCAAGAGTGTAAAATTCAAATAATTAAATAAGATGAAAGCGCACAGATCCACAAATACACATACACGTACACATACATAGAGAGCAGCTCGAGAGAGATTATTCAAAAAAGATAAATCAAGAGAGATGGAACCTAGAGGAGCAGAGCTGAAACCCTTGTTATTCTCACTGGAATCAAACCCACTCGCACCGTTTTCAGCCCTGGGTCGCTTAATATCAGCACCAGCACCACTCATTATACGGGCGGCGATCTCCTGAGCTTTCTGTTTAGCCATCTGGATCTCGTCAGCAGGCGGCGCCACGCTGTTGTAAGATGGAGGTGGAGCGGGGTCAGAAATCGGAGATGAGAATCCAGTTTGCCTACGTGTCGACGGAGGCGGTGCTGATTGGTCATCATATTTGCGTTTGTTGGATGATGGTGGTGTGGTGTCAGTGGCCGTCGAGTATTGAGATTCGTCTGCCATTATTGAAAGAAACCCTAGGGGATTGAGAGAGAGAGAGAGAGAGAGAGATGAGAGAGGAGAGATTGATTGGGTGATGTAGGAAGGAGGATTCGAGACTTTATACGGGGAGGTGGTGGTGCACATGATCTTTTGGATATTATTATAGTGTGTGGACAGATTGTTTTGTGGTTGGGTGTGCTCTGGGTCTTGTGGATGGTCCTCTCGGCTAGCGGATCTTGATTAGAATTTTGGGCAAGCTGTTAATTCTGTATTTTTGCTTTATTTTTTTTTTTTTAGTATTGTCAGACTGCCGAATAAGGCGGGCTTATGAGATTTGAGCCCACTTGCGAGTATTAGTATTTAATTAAGAGGATGTTTGGTAGTGTAATTATAATTATTTTTTAAAATAGTTTTTATTTAAAAATGTATTAAAATAATATTTTTTTATTTTTAAAAAATTATTTTTGATATAAACATGTTAAAATAATATAAAAATATCAAAAAAAATATTAATTCAAAGAAAAAAATAAAAAAAACACATTTCAAAGAAAAAAATAAATAAACAGCCTAAGAAAAAAAGGCTTAATAACCTAACAGCTTCGAAGCCAGTCCACTGAAGCAGCACTTTGTGCAATTAGCATAAGAAAAAGGGTGGACTTTATTTTTGCCCCAATATTTCACTTCTATCCCTTCAGTTTTGATGTTCTAATGTTACCCCTTCTAGTTTCTAAGAAAGCTCCAATTTTGCCCCTAGTCCTTAAATAGCCCACCTTTTGAATTGGATTTTTGAGTTCTTTTTTCTTTTTTAATTCTTGAGTGTTCGTATGATATATTATAATAGTTCTGGGATCTGAGAGGAAATATGAAAGAGATTAAGAAAAATTAAAATAAAATATGAGAAACCAACTTATATTTAAGTTATTTAGTTGTAAAGAAGAAATAAAAATTTTAAAAGAATCATACACGTAACGTTGGAAAATTCTAGCACGTGGGGGTAGAAGTGAAAAGACAAAAATATAGATTAGCCAAGAAAAAATGCCATGGAAAAAAAAGGAATTTTAAAACTTTTTTTAGATTAAAAAGGACGGCAAACCTAGAATAAGCTTTCATTCTCCACCGTGAACATCGAACAAATTAGCATATGCTATCATTAGTGGCATGTAATACAATTTAGTATATGCATTTTCCATGATCGCAAATGGTACAAGAATAATTTGTGGGCGTGGACTTGTGGGGTGTTTGGTATTGAAATTCGACTTGTTTTTTATTAAATTTAATTTATTTTTTATTTTTTAATTATTTTAATGTGTTAGTATTAAAAATAAATTTTAAAAAAATACATATATTTATAAATAAAAAATAATTTTAAAATTAACATATAATTCTCAAATATTCATCGGTGCCTCTCTTTAAAAGACCAAACCGAACGTACCAACATAACCATGATTGTGCCTGGGTGGAGGATTTGCCTCCTCCATCACCAAGTCTTGGCACGAGACACAAGGCAAGCTCATCAATATCGCTGAGGGATCTGAGGGCCATACATCATGTGACGATAAGATTTAATTTGATATTGTAATATTTTTTATTTTTTAAAATATTTTCTTGTTTAAAAATATATTAAAATAAATTTTTAATTTTTAAAATTTATTATTAACACAATAACATTAAAATGAGCAAAAAAATAAAAATTAATAATCTAAAATTAAAAGATTAATTTAAAAAATATATATTTTTTTAAAAAAATAAATAAGCTCTAAACATTGCTGTAGAAAAAACGGTTTTACTGTAACTTAACTGACCCAACCAACACAAACGTTAAGGTGACCTTGTTCACCTGATTGGCACCACTTACAAGGAAACTGATTGGTTCACCTGACCCATTACAACCCTTGTTTAGACTCGGGTTAATGTTAGGTAGGCAAGCCTGGATACAAAGCTATCACACTAGGGCACAAAACACTCAAACCCAATTTTATATACTTGCTCTATATAGCTGATAACATTAAATGTTAACATGACTCTCCTATTATAGTTGGGCTTAGAAAATGGTGCTGAAGTAAGGCCACCTGATATTATCATTTCTAAATAATTGCTCATAAACTAGGTCATTTCCCAGATATATCATATTCTCCATGCGAGCTGTGTATTTTATGGGTCCCTAAATCTCCACAAAGGACTTATTATACGTGTCTGTGAGCTTCCAGTGTTGCACTTCCTTAACTTTCAGCAAAGGCTTGGATCCAATGAGGTTTGTTTAAGCCTCTTCAATAATCCAGTAAACGCTAGAGCCTAGAAGCCTCTTCACACCTGTGCAGATCTATTGCCTTACCTGTCAGGCGAGATCATGTCCTCCCAAGACATTACATGGTTACTCCCCTACCTGTGTTTTGCTTTGTCATTTATCCTCCTCGAGAGCTGAACCAGTCTAAACAAAACCATTGAACTTTTCATGGTTATCCTGGCGAAATCTACACTGCAAAACCTTATTTTTTTAGCAGAGATGCTCAAAATAGGTATACCTTTCACTTCCCGGTACCAGATGTCATATAATGGGGAGCCTGTATTCTCACTCGGAGGTCTTTCATAATTGCCACGTAGAATTAGTTAGTTTACATGCAACTCTGCTCATCAGATGTTGAAGAAAGGCACCCTCATACATATCAAAGTGCGTATTAGCTCAGGACTTCACTTTGGGAAAGCGCCGTCAAGAGCTGACCACCAAATATCTACCAACTGGGCAACATCCTGAGTAAACAATTTTTCCAGCAACAGTTCATGGGTAAACTATACCCTTAGAAGCAACAAGACCAAAGAAGCCACTGCCGAGACTCAAAAGTCCAGGAGCACGCATAAAAAGAGTAGCTTTACACAAGCCCTTTATTTAGTCCACATGTTATCGAAACAATACAGCTTTCGAAGAAGTACACATACAAGCAAAACAACAAAAGGGCAGTTCAGCACATCAAAGTTACAAAAAAAGGTTTTAGAGAATCTGCAAAAACAATAAGTGCTCCAGAGATTATAGGAGATGGATCCATGACTAAGGAGTGTATTAATAACAGCGTCTCCCTTCACACAGCACTTAGAACAGGAAATAGATACCATTTCTTTTATTAGGTCATAAAAATGCAGCCAAGACTTCCACTTATCTGGTCCACCAATGGAGGAAGTCCTTGCGCCTGTGGATCTTTTTCTGCAGCTGGAGTAATCCATAAAGTAGGGCCTCAGCAGTGGGTGGGCATCCTGGAACATAAATGTCAACAGGGACAATCCTGTCACAACCACGAACAACAGAGTACGAATAATGGTAATATCCACCACCATTTGCACAGCTGCCCATGGAGATGACCCACCTAGGCTCAGGCATTTGATCATAAACCCTGCAAACAATTTTCAAAAGCAGTCAGAAACTCACTCCCCTTTCACCAGACAGATATGCATGTGCTGACAGAAAGCAATCTGATCTGAACACCTTGCCTGTGCTAAATGTATTTTGAAGCAAGTCCGAATTTTTCAAATACAAGGCATTTGGCATTAGAAGAGAAAATTGGTAAATTAAGTCCTACAAACTTGAAATAAAACCTAATGTTCCAGAAAGTTGGTGCTTTTATCATTGAGTTGCCATCTTGAGCAGCAGAGGCGGATTTACCATATTACAGATAATTGTGCTTGTTTTCACAATTCAAGGATCTAAACTATAAAGCTCAGGCTTAGACTTAAAAAACAGATAAGAGTTTTCCCATATACTGCGGTGGAGCAATTTGCTCATTCATCACATCTTTTTAAGAGACATACAACAATCAAATGAGTTTTACTCAACCCAGGTCTGGAAGCTATCTGAGAATGATCAGCCCCAAGCTCAGATTGATACAGCTTGTGAAGTGGTCAAGGATGATTCAGATACATCAGGTTCAAGAACCCAGAAAAACTTTAAGATTCACCCTAGATGGCTATAAAGGCCACAAAATCCTACGGATGTTGATTGATAGCTAGTAAAATCAACAACCATACAACTTCAAAGCAACTGAAGTATTTTAGCATTGAACTCATAAAATATGTTATTGTCTAATTTGGGTGATCTGAAGCTCAATTTAGATTGAGCACTAACAAATTAAGCCAGAAAATCCTTGCAGGAGATTAGATAAACTCAAGCTCTGGTTAAGCAAAGTTAGAAGACAACCAACTCCTCTCTTAAGCATGGTTTCATTAAACAGATCTAGATTCAAGAATTCTACCAAATAAACCACTTTTTGATGCATCATTCGAGCTAGACCAGTACTATACTGCACTAGCCAATAATCAGGAGTGAAAGCGAACTGTTTGTCTCATCCCCTTCCTGGAAATGTTATCCACTATTAAGAGCATGAACAAGGTTTATAATCAATTACCTCTCATAGTAGTGGAATTTCAGACTGGATAAAATAAATCAAATTAACACAGCTAAGCTCATCCAACACAAACCTTTCTAAAACAGCATCAGTAATGCTTTCACCATTTATGCATAGTAAGCTATAGCCATAAGATAAAAAATGTCAAAAATATCCACAGAACACTTCGGAGTATTAGGTCGACATATTGTATTATCGAGAAAGAACTGCTTCTGCACTCTACGTAATCCTTCTGAACCATTTCTCCAGTAGATATCTAAACAGTCTTCTAACCCATTTATTGGCCTCCTTGTCCTCCATAAATAACTATTCCACATATCCAAAATCCTACATGAATCAATCCTGTCTCGTTATCTTGGTATTTAAGCCCCAACCCCAACAGTACGAGACTAGCAACACAAAAAAAAAAAAAAACTCGAAGCCAAGTTTCCCAGTCATGTTCGAACATCACCAACGCAAGTTTTACTTTTAAATTTTTTATAAGCCGATCAATGCCTAGGAAAAATTCACTTTATCCAAAACCACGCTCCAATTATCCTTTTCACCTCTTTATTTATTTCAAACACAACAACAGCCACACGCTAATTTAACAACTGCAATCAATTAATCACTCTTAAAAGCATATAAACGATATAGAAATTAACGCAAACCAAAAAAAATCCATAAAAATTCCACCACAGATCCAAATCAAACAAAATCAATCACAAAAACCCAAACCCTAAAAAAACTGTCAAAAATCAAAGACTTACTTGCGAAGAGCAGGGGCCATTTTGTTAGTAAGAGTACCAGCAACAATCATACAGTCAGACTGCCTAGGACTCGGTCTAAAAATAATCCCGAACCGATCCAAATCATATCTGGCAGCACCGGTATGCATCATCTCAACAGCACAACAGGCAAGCCCAAAAGTCATAGGCCAAATAGATCCAGTGCGAGCCCAGTTCATCAAACTATCAACCTTGGAAATCACAAACTCCGCCGGCTTAGAAAGACCTGTTAGTGAGGATGAGGAAGGTGGCGGTGCGCGAGTGTAGGGAGCTGGTGTTGGTTCAGGGGAGAGAGATGGGAGGGTGGTGTGGAGAGATGCGGTGGCGGGGCGATGGATGGAGAGGATGTGTGGGAGGCGTGTGGCGGTGTTTCTGGTGATCATTGCCATGGTTTGTGGAGGACACGGACACACAGAGTTCTGTTTGATAATACGACACCTAGCCTTCTCTCTCTCCGTTTATGCGTGTGGTTGGGTTTGTTAAATGAGGTTTGGATTTTACATTCACTGTATATATTATTATTTAGTATTTTTTTACCGCGGTTAAAGGGGGAATGAGGATAGATGCCAGTCGTTTTCTCCTGGAGTGGAATTTTATGCTAGGACCTGGTTCTTGTTTATGTTTCCAGTACATTTTTAAAATATTTTTGGTTTTAAAAAATATTAAACTAATATTTTTTTAATTTCATTAAAAAATATTTTAATAAATTTTTAAATAAAAATTTCTTTTTAAAACCATCGTAATCTCAAACACTCTTCTACATCTTTTTATACTTCTTTTTTAAAACAATTAAAAACAATACAAAATCCTTAATAAATCAATTTAGCCCCTGAAATAAATATTTTAATAATTGAGTCCAAAATCAATATCGAGCAATTTCACCCCCTCATCCATTGATATTTATAATTTTTAAATTTCATCCAATTTGCACGTGATCAAGGAAACGTTTCCGTCTGAAGTGTAAACGTAAGTCCCAACTTGTAGAATAATTTTAACGCAAGGTTACACTAAATCTCTCTCTCTATTGTCCTTTATTATGAGCTATTAAAGTTGAACGAAATTGATTATGATTCGATACTAATATTATCTTTAAGCCATGTTAGGTTGTGTTTGGCACTTTGATTTTTAACACCTAACTAGCACGTATAAATCAGACAAAAGTTTTTAATTATCACCGGTAATAGATTAATTGATGCATGGCATTGTCTTCCATTAGTTATATTTGAGAAAAAAATTAATAAAATAAAAATATTTAAGATTTAAGGGGTGTTTAAAAATAAAATAGCGATTATTTTTCAAATTAATTTTTACTTATAAATATATTAAAATAATATTTTTTTTATTTTTTAAAAGTTATTTTAAATATCAACACATCAAATCAATCAAAAAAACATAAAAAATAATTTTTTTTAAATCAAATTTTAACCAATTCCCGTATAAAACACAATACCATAATATTTTTTGAAGATGATGCTTTATGCAGAGCTTCGCTACTAGGTCAATCATTATGCCCATCGTGTCAACAAACCAACCAACAAAGTAATGAAACTTGCATGCATTTCAAGATCAATACAAAAAAAAATTAAAAAAAAATATGTTGTTTGGGTTGCAATTGTACCAATATTTGAGTATTATAAGTAAAAATATATGAAATTTTTTGAGTTATAATTAAGGTTCAAATTGAAAAAAAAAAGTTTAAATTGCTTTAATTTGACTAAAATTAAAGTTCAAGGATGAGTTTGGAATAAATAGCCAAGATAGAAAATCAATTAAAAGCTTAATTGAAGAAAAAAATTGAAATTATAAGTCAATTTAGCTTAAAAATAAAGAATTAAAGGACCATGAACTAAAACAAATAAAACATGGAATTTAGAAAACATATTATAATTATATAAGGGATATGGTTAATGAAATTAAAAAAAAAAGGATGAAAAATGACCAACAATAAGAAATTTAAAGACCATGGACCAAGGAGCAAAAAGCACCGAAATGGAATAACCATGATGAGGTTTGACACAATTAAATCAAAGAAAAAACCTAATTCTATCATAGAAACTAAAACGATGTCGTTTTCACTCTAAGTGAAAATGTGCGTTTTACTTAAAAAGGAAAAACATGTCAATGAAAAAAAATGTTGTTTCATTCTTATTCTTTGTAATATTTTTAGGACAAAAAAAAGGAAATGGCATAAATGAAAGTTTTTCATGCAACTTTAGGGCTTGAGATTGACCTTGATTGAGTCTTTTAATGGCACATATACATAGACTTCTGGATATTAGCTCTAAGATATTAATCAAGTAAATCAAGAAATGAAACATACTTTCTAAATCATTATGTCAATCTTTCTTCCATGATCTTATGAGTTTTAATTTCGAGTAAACATTCTACAAAATTTATTAGATTTTTTTAAATACACCATGCTAATATAGAGGTTGCAATTTTAAGATCCCTTGATGAGAAAACTTAATGTCGAATAAATTGACTTAAAAATACCTTTTATCTTTTTAAAAAATAAAAAATAAAATAAGGTTTTTTCAGATTATGAACTATCATGCATGTTTATTTGTTATTGTCCTATAAAAATGTTACTTTATCGCTCTATAAGTTAGCTAGTTTCTATGTAATTATGCTATTTACAAATGATATATAAAAATGTTACTTTATCACTCTATAAGTTAGCTAGTTTCCATGTAATTATGCTATTTACAAATGATATAGTGGTATTGATAAATGTTAAGTATAAGTGCTTGATATGTTATAGAGGTGGTCATTTTTTGTTCGGTTCAATTTTTATTAAAAAAAATAACCAAACTGAATTTTATTTTTTAAAAAAATCAAAACCGGTTGGTTAGGGTTTTTATATACAAAAATCAGTTCAAACCAGTTTGGGTCAGTTTTTTCCGATTTGGCTCGGTTTTTTTCCTGTCTGACTCGGGTTTTTTTCTTTTTTTTTGTTTGGGTTCGATTTGGTTTTTTCAGTTTCAGACTTATAAAACCAAACCGGTCGATTTTTTCAAAATTTTAATTGTTTTTTTCACAGTTTGGTTTTACTAATTACTCTACAATTATAACTATAATTACTACCTAAAAAATACCTTGTCAGAAAGAACAATTCTATCTAACTAGCAAAAAAACTATTATAAAATGATTAGGAACTAAGAAATACTTGTATTTCATGCATGGTGAATCTTATCTTGTTATCTTCTTAAATTTAAAAGCATTAGAGTAACATACTCGTGACCAATACTTCGTTATTTAAAATTAATTTATTCTTATCAAACCAATATTCTTTGCATTTTATAGTATATATTTTTTATTATTATTACTAACAAAACAATAAAGGTGTACCATTATAATAGTATTTTGTTTTTTTTTTTTTACCTTTTAACAAACCAATCTTATTTTTAATTTTTTTTTCAGTATCATATTTTAATATTAGGTTATTTTAAAATTGCACACTATAATGTTTTTTTTATCGAGTTATATGTTGATCTCATTAATTTAGTTTATTTTTTTTCGATTTTAACCTTCAACATTAAATATGCTAGAATTAGAGCTTTATATTGTTTTTTCATTTTGCTTTCTATAAATTTATCACAATCTCATAACCTAGATTGCAGGTTAACATGTTAATTTAAGTTGACTCGGTTTATTTTTTCGGGTCATCTTTTCTAAATGATTCATTTTCTATTTCATTCTTTAATATCATGTTGGTTAGAAATTAAGTTTCGTAATTTTTTTTATTTTGTTTTCTATGGAGTTATCCTGATCTCATGGTTTAGATCATGAGTTTGGTAAGTTTTGATTTGACTCTATTTATTTTTCTGAGGTCTTTTTTAATTGGGTTTTTGTATTTTATTTATTTATTTTCTACGAGGTTATCCTAATATCAAGACTCGGGTCATGGGCTGAAAGATTAGCCCGAGTTGACTTGGTTCATTTCTTTTTATAAACCTTTTCAGTTATTTTTTTTTAATTTCACCCTCTAATAACTCAATTTTTTTTTTACAATATTAGGTTGTTTGAGAACTTAACTTCATGACATTTTTTAATTTATTTTTTTGAAGTTATCATGGTCTCATTAATTTAATTATTTTTATCTTGATTCCAACCTTTAACATTGGATCTCTTGAAAACAAAGCTTTTTAATTTTTTTAATTTGATTTTATGAAATCATTTCAATCTTATGATTCAAGTTGTGAATTTAACAGGTTAGCTTGAGTTGTTTTAGATTGTTTTTTTTTTTCTGATTTCATTTTTTAACATTGAATTGTTTTAAAATTAAGTTATGTAATTTTTCTAAATTTACTTTCTATAAGGTTTTTCTAATCGTATGAATTGGGTTGGGATTTGACATGTTAATTTATGCTGACTTATATGATTTTTTATTTAATATTTTTTTTATAATTTTATCTTTTAATATTGAGTTAATTAAGAATTGATATTCATAATTTTATTTGACCTATTTTCTATATGGTTATTAAGATCTCATGACTCGGGTCGTATATTTAATAACTTAACTAAATATGGGAGTTCATAATCTCAATATTTTTAAAAAATATTATTCAATATATTATTATATTAATATTTAAAATAAAATGTCATTCAATATGTTTTATGATTTGAGTAAAAAATAACATTTTAATAACATTTAAATATTTTTTTATGTTAAAAAATTAATTCTAACCGCGGCATATCATGTGTGATTCAGTTAATATTAATTTGTGATAAATGGTGTGTCATTTTGGTAATTTCATCACTCCAGAATCCCAACCATAAAAGTAAGGCATGGCCACCTTTCAGAAATCCCATCCCATTCCATTTGGATTAGTAACTGCAACACTGAAACAACACCTGTACATACTTGTAACAATCTTCTTGAGGAGCCAATAAATATAGAGAAAGGAACCCTTCTGTCTTTTATTTCAATCTCTCTTCTTTTCACTCCTTTTCTACACTAAAATCTCGATTTGGTCAAGAAAGAAGATGGAGGAGCAAGTGTCGATGACAATAAAAGATTATGACGAAGAAGATGTTTTGGACGACGCTGCTAGTTCCAAAACCGAAGATTCTTCTGATCATCACGATATATTCACGCATTTCGCTCGAAATGGAATGATCAAGATTGGAAAAGAAACAGAGGAATACGTATCAATGAAGACTCAATTCCTTATGGGCATGAAACAGTATGCTAACGACACTGAGGTTATTGCCTTACACAAGAACATGGGATTTACTCCGCTCAAGCTAGCTAGGTTTTTTGCGTTTAAAAGTTTTGAAAAGGTGATTTTGCAGAAGAGAGGAGCCCTTGGAGATGCAAAGGTTGACCATGGTTGGTTTGGTGCTTCAAAGGAGGAAATTATTCAAATAATTTCTTATGGTTTTAGTCGGTGTAATGGTCAATCACATGGCCTTGGTGTTTATTTGTCTCCTTTCGAGTTTCTCCTTGATGCGTATGTTTCTTTGATTCCCTTTTTTTTATTGCTGATGTTACTTTAATTTATAGCTAAATGGTAATTAAGGACACGGCCCATTTTTGTTTAACTGTTCCTGATAATGGGTTGTGTTGATTTATTGCTAATTTGATTTTGTATTTAATTTTACATTTATTTGTTGCAATTTGTTTGTCCAAGAAGGAGGCGTGACTCATTTTCTAGGGTAAATTAATTCACTTCAATGCAGGGTGAAATTTACAATTGCTGATGAAAATGACATGAGGTATATGCTGTTATGTCATTTGACAATGGGGAATATGGAAGTGATTCCAGCCGGTTCGAAGCAAGTATATCCGAGTTCAGTGGAATTTGACACCGGTGTTGACAATCTTGAAGCACCAAGAAGATTGATTGTGTGGAGTGCTTTCATGAATTCTCACATCTGCCCTGCCTACATCATAACTTTTAAGGCCCCGTTTTTTGGTTTTGTTTTGTCAAGAGATCAAATCAGTGAACTCCCTGGAATTACTTTAAGTTTCCACGGAAGTGCCTTGACTTTCCCTGCTTTGTTTCCTATACTGGTGAAGGTTATTGGTCCAGCCAAGGCGGGTTTGATTTACAAAAGCCTTGTAGACCGTAAAAAATGTAAGATTACCCAAGAGCAAATGATCCAGACTACGAGGCGGATCATTGGGAACGACTGGCGGCTGATTGCAATGATTAAATCCAGCATAGACAAGGTGTGTGTACTTTCTTTCATTTCTTTGATCTTTAATGTTTCTAAAGAGTTTTGTTGTCCTGCTACATGCTGTTTGAACAGAATAACACCGTCGCATGGTGTCTTGGTTCATATGCTTGGCCGTGTTAATGATATTTTTATAACAAAAATCCATTCTTGTACTTTATATTAGACAGATCATAGTTTCATCAATATTGCTTGTGATCATAAGTGAGCTCTGTTTATAACAAAAATCTATTCGTTCCTTCACATATCATTTTTTTTTTCACACTTGCATGTCAACCATGAAAATGGGGAGCCTTTGGAATTGTTTTCAGATCATAAGTTGAAATAGAGTAAGAAATAGAGACAAAGGAGAAATAGGCCTCTATGACAGTCAATCCAATTATTCTTGAGATTTTGGCTTGCTTCTGTGCAAAACGTTTGACAAGACAAGCATGGGCTTGAATCGATCTAGGATTTCACGGGAAGTATGGTAATACACTTGAAGTTCAATTTTGTGTTTGCATTGTTGTATAGAGCTAACATGGCCTGAGAATATCGAAACAAATATTGACCACCCTATTCCGGAACAGGCTGCAGCGAGCGCATCCAGCAGCAAGGATGAGGGCAGAGTCAACAAATGATAGCAGAAGGGAATGACATAGCTTATTGATGGCCCTCTTCTAGAACATGTTACTAGAGTTGTTTGTGGTGTAATCAGGCTTTTTCATCATTTCATTCTGATGCCAGAATCATGAAGTAGGTCGCATCTTTTTCTTCAAAAAAGGAAGCGAACATCAAACCCTGTATCATCTTCCAAAAAATCCATTCAGTTCCAGAGTAATGGATGTCAATATCCAGACAGGCGGAAAAGAAGTACCAATGTTGCTATAAAATGGTGATTTGACTATAATAATCCCTGAAAGATAAAGTACCAAGGAAATTGGAATTGGCTTACTGAAAGATAGAATTTATTTCCTGGAACAGGTAAAAGGCAGTCGAGACAAAATTAATCGTCCAGAGCTAGAACTGCAGTATACAGTCCATTATGCGTTAAATGGCATGGAAATGAGAACAGTGTTTGTTCCATCCTTGTGGGCTGCCACATTTCCTGAGCTAACTTGCTCAATCCTCAGCTCAGGGTTCGGTTCAGGTCACAATTGCTCACCACTGCAGTTTTCTACCACTCCATGCAAAAGAGCGTGGACATGGACTCAGAGCCATATGCACTAATCAAACAGAAGTGCACGTTTTCGTAGCGCATTGACAACTTAGTAACTCGCAATATTATCATCTGGTCTAGCCTTCCATCTTATTTATCAACAGTAGGATTTAAACCCAAAATCCCTCCTCTCTGCCAGCGACTTGCCATTCTGCAACCACCACAGGCCAGGTGGTTAGTATTCACCTTGGATCCTTGTGCTGTATAGCACTTATTTTCAGCCAGATAACCAGGCTAGATATCTGTCTGCATTCGGAACTTGTAGTCCAGCTGCCAATACTACCTCCTCACTGCTGCCACCTTTCTTTTCAAGCTAGTCTTTTTTAATGAGAAAAAAAGAGTAACACGACTCAATGCTTTAAGAATCAATCTGCTTCTCTGATTTACAAAAAACGGAGTCAGCAATATGAGAGAATCTCCATCAAGAACCAGTTCTTAGATTAATCAACCACCAGAGCTAGAGATCCATGAGGTTTTGCATCTCTTTAGCTTATTGTTGAACTGGTCATCAATAAGGAGTGATATTCTTGACACAGACGCTTGAACAAAAATCTCAGGAAACAAATACTCTCGCACTTTTCATGTTTTGCTTTCTGGATTCAGAATGAAGAGACGATAAAGCCTGTTGCACCTTGTAACAACTTCAATAACTAGAACAACGCCATATGTCAGCGAAGCGCTTCCCTTTGTTTCTTTTTTGTTATATATGAAGTTACTTTGTCACTCAAAATTCAACTTCAACTGGAACATCCTGCTATAAAGCATGGAAAAACTCCAAGCAACAAGACAAAAACAACCGAACACAATTACATCTATATATCTATATAATAAAAACATAAAAGCTAACAAGCAAACTTGTAGTTCCTGCATAAAACCGAAAATCTTGGATGCACCCATAAAATCCTGATAGAATGCAATCTGAATCAAACACTATGCTAGCTTGCTTATCTCCTTCTCAGCTCAGCCGCTGCCTGAACTGCACAGGTTCTCCTTGATGCTCGTCTCACACGCTTGTTTGTGCTTGATTTAAAGATCTCAATCAACAGCTGGTCATCCCCAGTGATCTGCCTCACAGCCTGGAACAGTTGCACTCCAGTGACCTTACGTTTGGCAAAGTCGTCATAGGTTCTGGAAATCAAGGCTCCCTTGGCAGGACCCAGAAACTTTACCATTGTGTGATGTAGAGCAGAGACACTCACAAAACCCAAGTTTCTTATTTCACTGATCCGATTTATTAGCAAAGTAGTGGAAGAAGGTGCCTTGAAACTTATGATGTAATCAGGAAGAATGTGAGAATTCATGAAAGTGGTCCAGACAACCAATCTTCTTGGTGCTTCAAGATTGTCAACACCGGAGTCAAATTCCCTTGAACTTGGATATCTTTGCTTGGAACCAGCAGGAATCACTTCCATCTTCCCCATGATCACTTTACATAACAAAATATGCCTCATGTCATTTTCATCAGCCCTTGAAGATTCCAACCTGCAGTGAAAAAAACTAATTCTGTAACTCGTAAGCCGAAAGGATTTATCCTAAACAGATTTGCTAAGGTAAAAGACTCACGGATCAGAAATGCATAAGGATATGTAAAGGAAGAAGCATGCTGCATACACTACAAAGGAATAATGATCCACATCCACTCCAATTTCACTTCCTCCAACAGCCTTTGAAGATTTAAATGAAATAAAGTCAAGAAATATCACTTTTCCACATTGATCACCTTATATTTTCACTATATTTCAATATTTTCTATCCAAAACAAGAGTGACATGCATATATCCAGAACATCAAATTGACCCAGAAATCCACAAATTTTCAATCTCCATTCTTGAACAAACAATTAGCACTAGTGATTAACAAGAACAGCAAAGCAAATATAGTCTCTGTATTGATTACCATTTAGTAAAGAATCATTAGTACTTAAAAAAAAAGGAAAAACATACCCATCAAGAAGAAAACTAGTAGGAGACAAATAAACACCAACGCCATGTGATTGACCATTACACCAACCAAAACCATGAAAAATGATCTGAGAAATTTCCTCCTTCGACCCACTATACCACGCATACTTAACATTTGCATTTCCTTGGCCTCCATTCTTTTGCGAAACGACCTGTTCAAAAGCTTGAAACGCAGCAAACCTAGCCTTCATCGGCGAAGTAGAAGCAGAGTTCTTGTAAATGGCAACAACCTGTGTGTCTTTAGCATGCCCTTTCATTCCCGTTAGAAAAGTCTTCTTCACTCCATCATACTCCCTTGTTTCTTCTCTAATCTTCAACAGTCCAGCGAAATGCGCGAGTTGATCGTCGGTTTCAGAACCAGCTGAGTCCTCCAAAATAGCTTCTCCTCCGTCGGAATCTTCTACTGTCATTGACACTTGATCATCTTGCTCTTCCATCGTAATTCTTTTATGGTTTTGGGAAGGGAGAGAAGGGTTTTTCTTTGTGAGTAGAGATGGAATGAGAGAGAGAGAGAGAGAGAGATATTTATAACGGCAGGTGGACCGTTATAAAAGTAAAGCTTTTGTGCCACGGTTTCTTTCTTTCTGTTGTGATCCCAAATAGGAGCAGGAACTGCAAGGGCCAAGAGGCAGCCATGCCTTTTCCTAGTGATTAAATTACCCAAATGACCTTGTTGTCTATTAAATAAGGTCAAAATAATAGTTGTCTGACCGATTCGGAATCTAATCGGAAAAAAACCTTGTGTCGATTGAATTTTTAGAATTTATTTGGCAATACAGTAGTTTTTATTTTTAGATATTATTTAAAAATATATATATATTTAAAAAAATTTAGATTAAAGTTTTTTTTTTGTATTTTTTGATTTTTTTAATATTTTAATGTTAAAAATTAAAAAAAAAATCATTTGATCATGATGTTAATCTAAATTTATTATTTAAACACTATTAGATGAATCTCTTAGCCATCATGTTAATATAAATTTATTATTTATTTTTAAAATGATATTTTTTTATATATTTTTTTAATTTTCCAAATTTTTTATCTGGCTAAATCAATATAAAATCATTTAAAATTAAAATTCCGAGTTAAATTTAGAATCATGATGATTTTATTATATTAATTTATTTAATTAAATCGAGCCAAGTTTAATATCTATAATAATTATTTTTTTTACTAAGACGAGTTCTTCCATAAAAGAAGAAGAAGTTGATATACACATTATCTTAATTACCCCTGAGTTTATATACACAGTTACACACACTCACTTGGAAAGTATGGATAAAAAAAATCCTCCATTCGTAGGAAAACACACAATTTTTTAATCATTGATTTCTTCCATATCCAACGGTGGTAAAAAGCCATCCTTTTGATTCCCTACATGTTCTCTTCCTTAATTAATATATTTCATTGATTATCTTGCTTTAATTATAATACCATCAAAAACTCTTTTGAACTTTGAATTCATTTTTGTTTGTTTTTGTGGTTTAATATATTTTTTAAAATCTATTTTATTTAAAAAAAGTATTTTTTTTTATGATTTTAATGTGTTGTTGGTATATAAAAAAATAAAAAATATATTATTTTAATTAAAAAATATTTTTGTTCAAGCATCCCACACGTGTTCTATACAACTCGATGATCTTAATCCATCGTACATGACTTTGGTTACCATTTTATTTATTTATTTAAACAAAAAAGCAGTCTCTTGTAAAACTATGATCACTTTAAAATCTTGAGACTTAAATTCAAAACAATTATTCAAGCAATTTCAATAACTCAAGCAATGTATACATTAATATCTTAACAGAGTTAGTCTTTCGATTTCGAATTGGAGCATAGATCTCACCGTGCAATAACATCAAATTAGGACTGGAGAAAAATCTTGAGGGGAAAAGGGAAATAAAGAGAAAGAACAGCATAATCATTATCAAGAGAGAGTAAATCATTTTTCATCTCTTGTACTTTTAGATTTCTATATATATATCCTTTTTCTAATTAAGGAATTAATATATTATATATACATTGAGCTCTCACCACGTACGACAGGCTGTTTGAGGAACATGAGATGCCTGGTTAGGGTATTTCCTTGGAGATGATCGGCTCCATCTCAGACATGGAGGCTGACAAGGATGCGTAGGACATGCATTTAGGCATGATAGACTAGATGGCCTTAGTCTCAGGGTTCATGTTCTTACGTTTTGTATTTGCTTCTGAAATTTAGGTGATTATAAATCTGAGTTTAACTTGTCCAAGTGGAGGTGGATCGAGCCATGGACGCTCCTGCAGGTGAGCTTTGGATTATTGTTCTTTCATGGTCCTTGACATTATCCTGATTAACTATCACCTGATGATATGCTTTCTGGGATTTTGAAACTGAATTATCAAACTCAACTCGATAATAGATTTGAATTATTTGATGGAAATGTAGGACGGTCGGGGATGAACTGTGTGTAGTCATCATATACTTTCACATTTCACGTACACTTTCTTCCTGGCTTGAACAGCTTCGGAATCATCCCTAATGCGAGAAGAAGAGCTAGGTGTGTTCCTGTTGTCCTTGAACGTCCCCTTGCGACAAAGTATGAGCCTCCTGGATTCAGTACAAGATGATATTTAAAAAAAACATCAGCCTCGAGCAAAATTCTTAGGATCATCATGTTATCAGATCTCAGCTAGTAATATAATGGCACTCTGATATGTTAATTAGAAAGAGAGGGGAGGGTGCCATTAAATCTTATTCAAGTGATAATATAGATCTAATCCATCCAAATTCGAATGCATACGTACCATTAAATCTTATGCAAAAACAGATCCTCCAGAGCTGAAAACTTGTCAATCGTCCAAACATATTGTGGTTCTTTCGCCAAAAAAAGATGCTCCCCTTGATGAGAGCTTTTCCTCTTCAAACTTCATCTTATGAAAGCGCCATTCTTTTCCATCAGCATCTAAAATTCTGAATATACGCATTGGTTTCTTGAATATGAGCAAACTTTGGCAATGCTATTCTGTTCCCTGGTTTGCATTCCAACTAATGCGCCCAATTGATGAAATAGACTTTGACAATTACCTGCTGCCCAACAATGAAACAATCAAAATAATCACCACTGCTGCCTGTCTAGAGGTAATAAACAGAACAACACACATACGCCACCAAAAACCTGAAGATAAGCACCACTGAGAAGATGAGTAGCACATTAGAAATACTTTCTTGCAATTCATTCAAAAAAATTTTAAAAAGAAAAAAAAAACGAAAGAAAGAAAAGGAGTAACTGTGTAGTTGGAATTGAAGGGAAACCAAAATCCACTCTCTCCTGCACTCTCTGGCATTTCATCAAACAGTTCCAGTTTAAATAAACTAAAGCAGCACAAGTTAACCCAATCTGTGTCCAAAATTACAGAGCACTCCCTTTAAACCTCTCTGGTTCATAATTAACCCTTCACGGCATCGAATCCGACTCGAGACCTAATTCTTCTACATCAAAACCAATTCAATTCCACACTTAATTTCTAACACAAATTCTTACTTACTCCACACAACGTATGCCTAAGCAAACAACAATAGTATGAACTACAAGCAAGTAAAGGAGACAGCAAGACCCATTAAGTTCACAAGGTTCTTACCAATGACTACCAATTGATTGCAAGAACAACAAACCCTACCCTAGCAATCAATCACGGCACGGCAAGAGAGTCATTAAATCCTGATACCATCAAATCCAGGACAAAAGGCAATTCCACTTACTGGGACCCACAAAAAAGTTTTTTAATGGAGCCCACAAATGTGAAAGACCCGAAGTCCCCAGCCATCCATGATCATCATCCAATCCAACCCCCTTTATCAAGCTTCTATTCTAGTAACTTGGTATGTGTACTTTAGTACGTTACCGTACTACGTTTGCCTCCATAACACCTTTTCCACGTCAGCAACAACAGATTAATAAAAAAAATTTCGAAATTTAGTTACCGTTGAACCGCCACCGCCTCCGCCTCAACAAACAAACCGTTTTTTCTTGTATAGATTTCAATTCATGGGCTTCGCTTTTCAATTACGCGTTTCCGTTTTTCTTTCTGCAAATTTTTAGGGTTTTATAATCTCTTCTCTCCCTCCCTATTGCGACCAATTATGCTTTCTTTCTTTCTTGATCATCAAGAAAGGAAGTAAGTAGCCTTGCCTCTGTCTTTCAAATCTTCAAGCACGCTGGTTTTCCCTGTTCATCCATCCTCTATTCATCGATAAAGTTTCTCTCTTTCGTTTGAATCCGATCCTCATCAATTCCTTTTCTTCATGTAATTCAAATACACGATCTTAGCTTTGGCAGAATGGCCATGTCGATATTACAAAACCCAGAAACGATAACCCCACAAATGCCTCATGGTTATCGATTCCACCCCGATGATCAAGAACTGGTTCGATTCTATCTTTATAAAAAAATCACTGACCCTGATCTCTTCACCGTCATCAATGTTCCGGTTAGAGATTGCCCCCTCTTTGGCGACCAAGCCAGAGAACCTTGGCAAATCTGGGACTCCTTCCCCAAACGCCATGGCGAGGATCTCTTCTTCTTCACACACCTCACTAAGAAAGGCAAGAACTTTGTCCGCAAAATCTGCCGTGGTCCTGGAACATGGCACCAGGAGTGCAAACACCCTCCTTTCAATGTCTCTATCGACCACACTTGCCAAGTCGCAGCCATCAAAAAGCTATTCACTTACCATAATCCTAAATCTGACCAAAACGGCTCCTGGTTCATGTTTGAGTATAGTCTGCCATCTCTTTCCGAACAAACTGTCTTGTGTCAATTGAAAAGGAAAGAAGTCCACGCCTCCGAGAAAGTACAAACAACAAGCACAACCACAAAAAAGAGGAAGAGGTATGCTGACGGTCTTGATGGTGCAACAAACACCATGTTTCAAAAGCCCTGGGTTGAAGAAGACGCCCAGAAGCAACAAATCATGGGTTTCAACGGGGCAGAAAAAATCGTATCTCAAGTGGAAAACCAGCAGCTGCACTTGGAGCTTGAACCAGTCTTTGATAATGGCGTGCAACCCGACAATTTCGAGTCTTTTTATTGTGAACCATCAGCTGTGCTTGAATATGATCTGATGGATGCTGATTCAGGTATTACATCCACTTGCAATGCTGCACCACCAACTGTATTCATATTAGATCCTGCAGAGAACTTGCAGCCAAGTGACGTTGATGATTTCCATCCAGAAATTTTTGGGCTGCTAGATTTGAGTGGTTACTGTGACGAGGAAGATGGCTTTCCAGCAACTCGGGAAACAGCAGAGGCTAGCGCTTATTGGGTTGAGGCTACACCAACTATTGATCCATCCTTCACTGCTGATGCTATTGATTACTATCTTGAACGTGGAGTTTCTGATTCCAGCCTTACCAATTGCTCAGGGTCATTTTTGCAAATGCAGCTAGAAGCAGACCCTACAAGCCCGATTCAAGAAAATGAGATTCAGATGATTTCAAATCCTTTCCGCATGGAGCGTTACCGCTGATACCATTTTTTTCTCATTTCTTTCTCTCAAGAGGAGGGCTGGCTGGTGACATCCAAGGAAGCTGCGCTTGGAGATTTCCAGTCGTCTTTTTTCTATTTCTTTAGTTAACACTTCTCAATTTATTAATTCATGCTCGTAGCTGCTAATTTCTGATTCTCTTCATAGTAATGTAACTGCCAGTAGAAGTTTAATTGATAAGATAGCATTAAACAGAGAAGATGCTCATGTAAATTCTGAGAGTTATTAATGTAACACCTGTTTCCATATTCCTCTACAAACTTTTAGCAGAAGCTATTTGTAGATTGTCTTTCTGTCCATGTTTGAAGACTTGAAAGGGATCAAAAGCAAGAGAAGAGGATTGTTGTCCTATTTTTATTGCTCATTGTTGTTTTTTCTGTCCTCGTAGTTATGATTTCTGTGTACTTTTGCTTTATCTTTTTTTCAATGATTATCGATTCGCCAGCCAGTCCGTGAATATGCCTCATTCAAATCATCCATTCCCTACCAAGTGATCTCTTGATGCTAGAGATTATAGACTGACTGGTTAGGACCACCGTTTTGACTGCAGAGTAGCAAGCTGTAGCAAATCTTATTAGATTTTTTTGCCTTCTTTAACAAGGTCATAGCACACCATAGCATTAAAACTCTCTTTTCAGGTTCAGTAATTAGCACAACGAGAATTAAATGCTTTCACAAATGAATGAGCTTGGTTGTTTATGTGAACCAGACGTCAAAAGCAACTCGATTTACTTGGATTTTTTACACATACACATCCACGTGATACTAAAGAAGCACTTGTTCATTCTAATTATAAATCTTCACTGAAATCTTATTTAAAAGAGAGAATTTACATCTTACAGCCAACAAATTGCATCATCTTTTTCAACATGGATGACTGTTTTGAACATAAATAACAAATGCTGTTACAATCACTGAACAAACAAACCACTCTCAACACTGTTTATAATTTAAATGAAAAAAAGTCTCCAAGTCTTGAACAGTACCTTCTCATTGTATCCTTCTGAATTCTGAATCACCTCCGGAGCTGTCCAGAATGGTGTTCCTACAAAATTCTGTATTTGTTAACCGAATTAGCACATTGCTGAACAAATTTTTCATTCATAATCGAATGCCAGCACAAAGCAAAAATAGTTAAATGATAAATATCAGAAGATGATGAGTTCCAGTCATCCAAAGAATCCTACGAACTCAAATTGCAAAAGAGAAAAAAGAAATGGTTAAATGAATATATCAGAAAAGGAAGATAAATTCCAGTCATCCAACAACTGCTACCAACTTGAATTAGAAAACTTCGGAAAATAAAAGGACAGTCAACAGGTCTGTGGCCCAAAATGGCCATTGCAGATGAGCCAACTAGGAATGATAACCACAAGAGAAACCACACCACTCGTTCCTAGAGGATTTAATGGTGATGTCTCCATCTTCTAAATAGTTTCTCTCTTGGTCCAAGATAAAAGGCCACTACAGAAAGCAATAAAAATGAAAGTTTATTTTTCAATCAGATAAGGGGTTCATTTGTTTATTTATTTTAATTTTCTATGAGTTGAACATAGATTTAAATTGTTTTAATTTAACAAATGAATTGTGATCTATTATCATTTTCTATGAACTCCAACAACAGTTTCTGCTGATCCACTATTCTGCAATAGCAATTATTTGCTCTTCCTTCACAATAGTTTAACAGACAAAAAACAAACATGTGCATATTACGTGTTTAGTGAGGAATAGATCCTGAAACAGGAAACCTAACAATAAATGATAAACAGAAAATCCACAAGGCACATTCCAATAAGCGACACTCTATACTAGTTGAAGAACAAAGCTTAGATTAATACGATGCAGTACATTTCTCCTAGATATTGTTCCTGTTAACTGTGCAGAAACCCCAAAATCTGCATGTCATATACCTCTATTGTTAACTCTGATATCTAACTGGAACTTGAACAGAAATGAATGGTGAACAATACTGGTCAGAATCAATGCAATTACCAAATCAGCTGAAAAAGAGAGTATTTAGTCATTTAATTCACAAAAGAACTTGATGAAGTTGTGCCAAAAGTACTCTCCGTTGGAAAATTGTTAGTACTTTGTTTTTAACTCAGAACACAGAAGTAACAAAAATAGCTAATGAATCTAAAATAACACAGATTATCTACAATCGTTACCTTATGGAAATGTCTGATCAAACAACTTGCCAATACACTTGAACCAAATTCAAGCCAGTAAACATACTTCTGCATACAAACAGCTATGGGCTAATCTAATTAAATTCTAATGAGCAATAATTATAGCTCTGTTTAAAATGCAAGCTAAGAGATGATTGCAACTATGTAAAAGAATCTTCTAAAGATAATTTGCTACATGATCTATTGCTGATCATTCTAGCACCAAAAATAATACAAAAGTCAGCACTATCTTGAATGAGAATGGCAAAACTCTCTTCATGGGTTTCCTCTCTTTTGACATTAAGATAAAATACAGGTATTCTATTTATAATATAGGCTACTTCAGAAATAAGATTTCGCAAAATCATTACGAAATAGCCTGTTCCAGGGTTAGTAAGGCTTACTAATGCATTATGCAGAAAGTTTGTGGGTGGTATATGGCAGGCATTGGTAAAATTGGAAAATTTGCTGCCCCATCATTATGTAACGAGCATTACGCATCGGAAGAAACATAACAAAAAATGATGCTGCTAACAGTCCAAATGAAATTTCTTTATGAAGGTATAAATAGGATGGCCTGTCAACAAGACAGCCAAGATAAATCATGATAGCACCAGGATGGTACACCAACGTGAAAACCCTAACCTTTACATTGCTAACAAGACAACTCCTTTCATTCCATGCTATAAATAGGGTAGCTACTTTTATGCTGGAAGTTCATGCATTTGCAGCTTTGCAATTTTCCCAGAATTGGGTCCAGCTACGCTGCACCTGGCAATAGTCAAATCAAACAGAGGCAGAGTGACGGATCAGCTAGCAGTGACTTGCGTAGCAAAATGGATGTTACAACAAAAAAGCAAAGAAGAAAGGTTCGTTCATCCTTATTACCTGCCACACAGAGATTAAGCTGGAAACTTCCAGCAAAGATCTAATGAAAGAAAACAAACTAACAACGAATACTTTTACTCTACCAATAATCTAGACATGAGCATTTCCCTTCCTTAAAATGATGAAATCTGCTCCCATCCCTTACAATTATCTCCCTTCCAAACACTCTTGATATCATCTTGGTCACCTCATGACAATCCCAACAAACCCTCAGGTTCTTCACAATCCGAATGCAACTTCCAGGCCCTGTAACCAGAAGACCAAATGCAATAGCTAACCTCTCACTGTGCACCTTAATTGCATTCTCCTTTTCTTCCTCTCCAATATCATGTAAGACAGATGAAACGTTGGGAACATAGCCAGCTGCTGCTAGCCGAGTTTCAATTATTTCAAGCATCTTTTGTATCTCTAGAGACTGCTCATGCTCTCTATACCCTGCAACAAATCGATGTACTTTTCCTCGGGCTTCTATCAAGCTCCAACCTGCAACTTTACTAGTGTTTCTCTCAGCCATCAATCTTCGAACTCTAACTACATCTTCCCATTTCCTGGAATTGGCATAAATACTAGCTAATTGAACATAATGTCCATCATAGGTTGGGTCCAGTTCTATTAGTCTATTCCCAATTTTTTCACCCAATTCTGCTAATCCATGAATCCTACAAGCACACAGAACCATTGCCCACAACACCGGGTCTGGTGAGATAGCCATGCTCTCAATCACTTTGATAGCCTCAAATACTAAACCAGCTCGTCCTAAGAGATCAACCATGCAGCCATAATGCTCCATCTCCGGCTCAATGCCATAGCTATCTGTCATCATCTGAAAATAATGTCTGCCCTCATTAACCAAACCTGCTCGACTACAAGCATTAAGAACCCCCACAAAGGTTACATTCATGGGATGAAGTCCTTCATTTAAGAACCTCTCAAAGAGTGTGAGAGCATCCTTTCCAAGTCCATGCGAGGCCAATCCACAAATCATAACATTCCATGTAGAAACATCTCTTCGAGGCATGTTTTCAAACAAAAGCCTAGACTGTTCAATGCATCCACATTTTGCATACATGTCCAGAAGCGCAGTACCGATGCTAATAGTCATTGGGAGACTCAAAGAATCTATAATCGAATGAATCGACTGACCATGTTCAAGCAAACTTAATTGTGCTGATGCTGAGAGCATTGTCACCAACGTGGCCTCATCTGGTACTAACCCACTCTCTCTCATCCTCTTAAAACACTCTAAGGCTTCTCCAAGCTTCCCGTTATGAACATAGGCCATAAGCATCGTATTCCACGAAATGACATCTCTTTCAGGCATTTCATCAAACAATTTCTGTACAACACTAACCTGCCCGTCTCTTGCAAAACCAGCCAACATTGCATTCCAAGTAACAACGTCACAATGATGCGGACTTTCATCAAACACTTGTTTTGAACTCTCAGTTCTACAACAAGAAGAATATAAATGGATCAATGCATTTCTCACATAAACATCCTCACCAAAACCAAGTTTAAGCACATGCCCATGAACTTGAACCCCTTCATCCAAACCCAAACCCTTACTACAAGCTTGCAAGAGAAAAGTAAAACTATAGTTATTGGGTCTTACACAGTTTCTTAAGACACTAGAGTAAAGAGCAAGTGATTGTAGAGGCGAGTCGCTCTTGGCAAAGCACCGAATCATGTTATTGGAGGCAAAAACGTTTGGATTTTTTATTGTACGGTAAATTGAGAGGGAGTACTCAAAAATGCTGGAAGGGAATATAGCAAGGAAAGAAAGGAGATGACCCATAAGGGATGCTTTGCCTGCGAGACCGGAGACAATGATGCGAGCATGGGCTTGCTTTGTTTGGGATAAGGATATAAGGTTTCGAGGCAAAATCATTGGTCGAGTTTTTGCAGAGGACTAACTTCTGGTAATGTTTAACTATATTTTTAAAAAGTAGGTAAGGATGGCGGGACTGGAACGTAATACATTTAGTTTTTCTTTTTTCTTTTTGTCAAAAAAATTCAACTTAACCCAAAACAAATTGAGAAAAAAAAAATAGTTTTACTTTTCACTTTGGCTCAATTTTTTTTCTCTCTGAATTAATACAATCTCTAAAGGGTGGAAAGTTTCCTCAATTGAAAAAAAGAGTTTAGTTTTTTTATACTTAGATTCCTAAAAATGAAATTCTTATCTACTTTAATTTTATAAAAATTATATTTTAACTTAGTTTTTTTTTTAATTGATGTTTCAGGACAGAAAAAAATAAAATGTTTTTAGTTGAAGAAATAAAAAATATATTTTTAAGATAGTTTTGAAATAAATTTATGTTATTTTAAAATAAAAAATACAAGAGACATGTCTTTATTATTTTCATTTTTTATGTTCCAAGAAAATAAAATAAAATAAAATAAAAAAGGAAGGGACAAATTTAAATTCCTATTCCAATTCTATTCATTTTAGAAATAAAAGTTTTTGATAGACTAAGCTTCTATTTTGTAATATGCTTATCAAACGGTTTTTCAAACAAAAATGATTTAAGGGTAAAATAATTAAAATTTTTCATTTAGTTCATTTCCATAATTATTCTAAATATATAGTATAATTGAATTTAATTTTGTAATATAATTTTTTATTTTAAATATAAAAATTATAATAAATTATTAATTGAATTCAAGTTTCACATGTAATTTAGTTCCAAGCAAGATGTAAAAAAAACCAAACAATAGTCATGTTTGAATCATTTGAATTTAAATTCATATCCCAATTCCATTTCATTTTAGAAATAAAAAAGAATGGAGGTCTGGCAGCGTGTTTCAACTTTATTTTTAAAGTATTTTTTATTTTAAAAAAATTAAATTAATATTTTTATGTGATTTTTGATGATTTTAATATATTGTATTATTATAAAAAATAAATAAATAATCTAAAAAATATTATTTTAATATATTTTTAATTACAAATATTTTTACAAAATCATTTTACAACGCACATTAGCAAAGGCGGTGTTTGATTTGGAGATGACTTTGACTTTTTGTTTATGTAGCCTGCACAAAAACACACAATTAATCATTTAACATACCGCTAACAATCACATTTGTGTTCTCCCAATTTCCATCACTCTTTATCTCTCGATTGGTTTCTCAATTCTTAATACCTCAGAACACCAATCCTAACAATAGATTTCTCAAGCTCGCAAGAAGCCACACCGTTGCAACTTAGCTTCATGTTTTTTAACAACAGAACACATATATACTCGGATTCAAAATAACAGCATCAGCCATCAGCTACTTGAAATAATCTTCCATTAATTCGAACTAAATATTCATTGGACTTGAATCTCTCTAGCTTAATGTTGAACTGGTCATCAATAAATTGGGAGAATAATAAATTTGGCAGAGAGTAATTGAGGCTTAACATAAATCCAAGGAAACAAATACTCTTCACCCAAATACCTGCATGAATTTCCATTAGACTTGAATTACTTTAGATTAATGTTGAACATAAATACAAAGAAACAAATACTCCACAGTTCATGTTTCGCTTTCTGGTTTCAGAAAGAAGTGATAATAAAACCTAATGTCATATTCTAGAGAAGAACACCATCAGTCAGCTATGCCATTTTCCATCTTTCTTTCCTGATGAATTAATGATTTCATTTCATTAGTCAAAAATCAACTACAACAGGAATATCCTGCTACAAAGTATGGAAAAATACCCAACAGCACAAAAACAAATGAATACAAACCAGCTATACAAAACAAAACAATGCAGAAGAGATAACAAGCAAACTTCTAGTTTGTGCAAAAAACTGACAATACTATGCCACCAGTAAAATCATGGTATCATGAAATCTGAATGTACACCGAGCACCATCTTGCTTATCAGAACATTTTCCCTCTTATATAAGCTGCTGCCTGTGCCCCACTTGCACTGCTTGATGCTTTCTTACCGCAAGCTTGTCTCGGTATGACTCAATGATCGCAATCAACAGCTGGTCGTCCCCAACAACCCGCCTCAGACTCTTGACCAGCTGCAGTCGGGTAATCTTACATTTGCGTAAGTCATCAAAGATTTTTGCCATCAAAGCCTTCTTGGTAGGACCCAAGAACTTTACCAGTACAGGAAATAGAGCAGCAACACTAATAGGACCGTGTTTTTTCAGTTCACTGATCTGATTTCTTAGCAAAACATGGAAAGAAGGGACCTTAAAACTCACTATGTGAATAGGGAAAATGTGAGAATTCATGAAAGCACTCCACACAACCAATCTTCTTGGTGCTTCAAGATTGTCAACACCGGTGTCAAACTCCTCCGAACTTGGATACGTTTGCTTGGAACCCGCAGGAATCACTTCCATCTTCCCCATTAAAACGTTACATAACAACATATGCCTTATCCCATTTTCATCAGCACTTGAAGATGCCAGCCTGCAGTAATACATAATTGAGCAACTTTTAAAGATTAGCAAATAAAAACTATTCATATAAATGCGAGGAGAAGAAGGATGCGCGCTGCATTCACTAACACGGAACAATCCACATTCGCTCCAAACACTACCACCAAAATTTCATCAGCATCAAATTTTACTTTATACACTAACTGTTTAACACCGAATGCCAACTTCCAAGCTCGGAGTTCAGTTCCTTTTCAACATTTTCTCCCTTTAGGACAAGATCATCAATTACTTTCTACATGAATTTAATAAATGATTTCCAACGTGAAACACGCGCGCGATATGCATTATCACTAAACTAACACTACCCAATATCAAAAACACTAAAACATGTATGGGTTCTGTCCTAAATTAGCATTAATTTTCCTATAGTGAAAAATAAGTGGTAGTATATTCAAACTAATTTAAAAAGAAAAGAAACATACCCATCAAGGAGAAAATTGGTAGGAGACAAATAAACACCAACACCATGTGATTGACCATTACACCGACTAAACCCATGAGAAATTATTTGAGTAATTTCCTCCTTTGAACCACCGTACCAACCATACATTATATTTGCAACCCCTTCCCCTTCCCCTTCCCCTTCTCCTTCCCCTTCTCCTTCTCCTTGCCATTTCCCTTCACTCTTCTTTAAAACGGCCCCTTCATAAACCCTAAACGCAGCGAACCGAGCCTGCACCGCCAGAGTAGAACCCGAAATCTTGTGTAAGGCAACAACATCTGTGTCCCTGGCATATTGTTTCATGCCCGCAAGAAACCTCCTCTTCACTGATTCATATTGGCTGGATTCTTCTCCAATCTTGATCATTCCATTTCGAGTAAAATTCTTGAATTGATCAGCGGCAGCATCAGGTCGTGGATCAGACGACTCGTCGGTTTCTGAACTAGCATCCTCCACGATATACTCTTGATGATCTACTGACATTGACAATTGATCTTGTTCCTCCTCCTCCTCTATCATTTTCTTCTCTTTGTCAACAAGAATTGACAGAACCGAACCGAGATTCTTATGTAAAGGAAGATAAGCTCTCTTTAAAGATTTGATGAGAAATGAGAAATGAGAGGGAGGGAGGGAGGGAGGGAGGGTATTTATTGCGGCAACAAGACCGTTACTAACTCGGATTGGCAATGGCAAGAGGCGGTCATCTTCTCCTCGTGGGATTTGGATTCTGAACTTGCTCAATTACTGAAATGGGGCTATTAAAGTCAATTGTTTTGGTCAAAGCAGCTTTAAAAGACATCGTTTTGTCAAAAAATTAAGGATATTACAGTCATTTTAGAAGAATAACAGTTATTGACGAGAGCACGTATGTCTGCGTCTGCGTGCTGGCCAAGGCTTACTTCCAGTTCAAGTAATGGGTGAAATCTATTCTAGTCCCTTAGTATTTAGAGGTGTTACATTTTGGTTATTAAAGTAGATTTTCTATTTTAATCCTTTATTTTCATAGCATTTTCTTATGGCTCAAACATTTAAATAGCTACATAAGCTAATGTCAATCCCACCTTTTGATTTCTTTCTCTTTTTGATTTTTTATGAATTTCTTAGGGTATTATTACATAAATAGAGCTTTGGAAGAAAAAAAACACGAAAAAATGATAGAAAAGACTTTAAAAATGGTCCTTTCATTTATCACTATTGGAAAAAACCTCCTTTTTCAATTTTAAACCATAAAAAACTAATATATCTTAACTAACGTCAGTAGACATTTTCTAAGTAATAGAACAGCATTTTCAAACAAGATTAAACAAAAAAAATGAGAATCGAGATTTTGATCTAAATTTTCTCGGGCCAGTGTTTGGTATTATAATTGAACAGCACTTTTTTTTAACTTCATATTAAGATTCTATTTATTTTTACATTTAAAAAAAATTAAATTTATTTTATTTTTTTCTTTGCTTCAAATTAATATTTTTTTTAGTACTTTCAAATCATTTTAATAAATTAATATCAAAAATAATTTTTAAAAAATTTAAAAAATATTATTTTAAAATTAAAAACACTTTAAAAAACTCTTCTAAATATATTTTTTTTAGCTTTCATATAGCAAGCAGTGGGCAATACAAGAAATAATTTTCATGATTTTGTGCCAGGAATTTCGTTGTCCAATACATTGCGGGTCACTTGGCATAAATTCATAAATGAGTTAAAATGACGACAGCAGTATTATTTCATCCTGGCTTGAGGAGGCATTTCCTGAATTAATCTAAGAAGCATATCTAACCTCTATCGCATATAGGACCCGCTGCTTATAATTCATGCACGCAACCCCTATCGCATCTCTTACAGGCAAGCAAGGGAAGAGCAGTTCAGAGACCCAACAAAAGAAAACGGTGACTCTTCAATTCGTGGAACGCTGGGTGCCCTCAAAATCATTAATACTCAGTCTTACATAATTTGACAATCATAAATGAACTACCAAGTGAAGAACCATTCGCGTTAGACTTTTGGTTCTTCCCAAAAGGACCCTTATTTTGCAAAGATCAAAAAAACCAGCAAACTCTGTGGAAGGAAGGGGAGAAAGAATGGTTAGAATATGGAATAACAATAATCATGATAAAGTTTTCACAAGCCTCGAGTTCTAGGTTCTAATGGTACACATGGTTGACGCCCAAAGTATCAATGAGGATTGATTCGACCTAACAGCTCCTTTGCCCAGATTTGATTTAAGACCTTATAGGCCCAAAACGTTGCAGCACTGCAGCACTATGTAGAAACAATTGTTTAAGATTTGATTTCCTTTGACCTAAACCAACAAAAAAAATATGAGGATAGAACTGCACTTTCCTTGTGAAAGAATATAATTAGCGAGGCATGCCTCCCTGGGAGCAAAAGTCATAGTACTTCCTTGATATTTGAACAACAGCGACATCAATCTCCGTTAAATGGTGAAGCTTCCACATGTGTGCTGGGAGAGAAGGCAGCAAGGCCTTTGCAGAGAGGTAGCACCTAAAGCTTTTCCTAGCCAAAGTACATGTTCTTCCAGGACCAGTTTCATGCATAATACATGTAAAGGCTGTTTGAAGCAGCACAGGCGAGTGAGTTCTCGGTTGGATGCCATGCTAGATGCAACAACTTGGTTGTGAAATCAAACGCATTTCCATTTGTATCAGCTCCAGAGGTGTCAGCTCCTTTGGAAGTCATGAAGAAAAAGGGATGTTAAACTCGAGAAAAAAAATACATCTCTAGGGTTAGCTCAGATGATGGACAATTAAGTGAGACCACATGGAATTATCAAGGGAACTCAGCAAAAAGGAGCAGTAAACTTCCTCCAGCATATACAGACCTCGCCTAAAACCACGGGAAAGGGTGCCCAGAGATCTAGAAGGCCTTGATGGGGTTTGAACCTGTCTCCTGTTCAGTTCATAATATAAATTAACCACATGAAACAAGAATTTGGCCAGCAAGAGTCGTATGAAAACCAACATAGTCATGTTCAATTTCAGTTCACATAACAGAGGAAGTAATCATCAAGAGTGTTTTGACACAATTTTGTATATTTGGAGTGTGCAAAAGAATGCTTCTTATATTATCATTTACATGAAATCTCCTTAATTCACACTCAAATGTACCTCATTGGATTCTTGCTGGCTTCCAATGTTGTTGCTTCAGTGCTTCCATCAGTACAACCAAACACTCGAAATAGGTTGCTGAAATGACAAAGAAAGAGTATCATGTGATGTGTAACGCATCCTTTAACCAGGACAATGGTAAGGGCTAATGGATCATTCAAGTATATGAAGCACACCTGTAGGAACCAGTTGCCACTCGAAGTCCATCTCCACTCAGACAACACTCGAATTTGTCAAAGATGGAATCGTTTTCATACAGATCACAAAGCTGATCAATAGCAAAAAACGAAAACCACATCACATTGGATTAGAACACAGCATGATCTCTACTAAATGCCATCTAAAATTGCAAAGAGGATTCTCAAGAAGAATATATCACCTTAGGTCTAAGGTATTCATGAACCTGGAAGGTGGAAACTGGTCCAGAGTCCATATTTATGTCCCACAACTGACAACCAAGAAATCCAGACTTAGTGAAAACAGGCGCCACAGTGGAACAGAACAAAAGCAGAAGGAAAGTACAAGATTATCAATTTTTAATATTCTGTCAATACTTTTTCACTCTTAGATCTTGTTGGTTGGGAGGCTTATGGGTGGGTAGTAATCCCAAAATGAGGGTGCCCAAGCCCCCCTCATGCACACAGAACTCTTATATTTTTTCCCCTCTTCCTTTTCAAATAAGTTAATAAAACTCAAATAATTTTTTGATCATCATTCTTACAACTAACAGTATTTTAATTCTTTCTCTTTCTTTCTACTAACAACCAAACAACCAACCTTTACAATTTAAATGATTACTAATAAAAATTACACCTCTGACAATTCACCTCCATCTTTTAACCTCATGACAAATGCACCATTAGCATTAAAAATAAAAACACACGATTAGGTTTTGTAGTGTGCAGCTTAGATTAAGTTATCAACTTCCACAAACCACATAGTTTATAAAATCATCCAGCACAAGGTAATATATACTATGAAACAACAGCGAAGTCCATATTGAAATAGTGTGCTTAAATTGAGAAATAAATACCAAACATGTATAAAAAAAAAAATCAACCTTGAGAGTCATGTAATCACGACTAAGAATATATCTTCCATCCTTGGCAAATTTAATATCTGAGATTGAGGCAATTATCTCCGTGAAGAAGGATCTTGAACCAGGCACCTCTTGTTCCTCAAACCTGGGCCAGTAGAGAGCATAATGTATATATTCATGAGAAAAGAAAAATAAAAGTAACTCCATACAAGATACAAAAAAAAAAATCCCATGCTGCGTTCATAGCTTCAAGCTGTTATATAATACATGAAAACTCAACAAAAGGGAAAACCATGTTGACAAAAAAAAACCTAAAGTACTTACAATTTGCTATGAGAATCACATAGAGCTGACTGTCGCATATCAACTAAACGAATTGAGCCCCTTGAACTACTATATGCCAACATATTACAATGAGTAGGATGAAATTCTGCTGAAGTTATCACCTCTGCATACATGGATTCAAATGTGTGAATGTACAAAGACAATTCCATATAGCAAACAGAACACTCAAGTGATTTTCAATATTGAAATCTACTAGATAAATACATGCTTCAATCATCAAAAAAACTGTATGAATAAGAAGCACAGCAAGAGCAGAAAAGTTGGTCTCACGCCAAACAACCCATGCTTGCAGGAAAAGGGATAAGAGAACTAAACAACAGCACATACACTACAGGAAAGATCATATATCAAGCTCAATAAGACTCTAAACAGAATCTTTCTAGAATCTATCCAAAAAAAGAGTACCCCTTAGACAACATTTAAAACCAAAAACATCATAAAATACTTGGATGTTTAATTTCATGCAAAATACAGGGGTTCGGGGTTCTCACCAGTCAGATCCTCCATGTTTGCAGGCTTTACATCAACAATATTGAAACTTTGATTGCTTATTTCCAAATTCCAAAGATTTATTCGCAGATCATCAGCAGATATAAAAGTTTCACCATCACTGCAAAAGAAAAAACAAAGGAATAGCCGATAATACATAATGTCATGACTATTATAAACAAGCATGCTTTCAGATTTGACAACGTTCTGGAAAATTTCAAAACATGCATTATGGACAACAATATAAAACTATCCAAAAAAAATCAAAATATAGCAGACTTGTTTCTTCAAAGAAGTACCACAATATTACATTGCTCTTCGAAGTCAAATGTCATTACAAGATCAAATACTCAATTAAAAGGAAATGATAGCATAATCAAAATGGACATTAAGTGAAAAGGCACAAAAAACATAGATATCAAACTTAATAAGGGATGTTAAAGACAAGGTATGTAGAAAATGGAGTTACACATTCATGAAATAAGGGGGTGCACCTGTTGTTAGAAATGGAGTTAATGTGATAGTCATGGGCATGAGCATATATTCTCCGACACCTAGGCACGAGGCTCGTTTCAATACTGGTCAACTGGATAACAAAAATATAATAGGTGTTGGAACCAGAGATCACTAAAGTAGAAAATATTATAATAAGCATTTCCAGATGTCAAAATCATGATTTCCATGGACAGACAGTTTATTAGAGCGAATACAACTACCACAGGTAAATGTAGAGACGAGACACCCCCAGGTGGGAAAGAAAAGTCATTGCTCAAACCCAAGGGTTTATCCAAACATCCTCCGTTGGCAGTATATGGTTTGGAGCTTGTTGATATGCTTGGACCTACAAGAGGACCATTTCCAGCAGCTTTTGCAGGGTCAACATTCATGTCACATATTTTCTTGACCTTCTTTTCTTGAACCTGTCCACCACAAGAGCAAGCACATTAGATAAACACCAATGATAAGAAAAATCTATTTTTCTTCAGCTTTCTACAACTCGTCAAGTTGTTCTATTAGTTAATAAAGATGCAAAACATTAAAAAATACAACATAGACTGATCCTTATGGGATTATACTAAACACATTTCTATTGGTTGGAAACTTGGAATGAAACCACCGAGAAAGCTAGAGGAATACAAATCACCAACTACACTGTAGCTAGAAATTGATAATAAAAAAAATCAAAAATATAAAAAATGTTCCACCCTACCTTCCAAAATTTGATGGTTTTGTCATTAGTCGACAGAAGAAACAATGCACCATTGGCTGACTGGCACCATTTAATCTTGTTGATCTTCTCCTCAATTTCCAAGCTCTTTAGATAATCAAACTAAGATAGATGGACAAAAATGAATACTTATCAAATCCTGAATCCGGAAAGATTAAAACAAACATACCAGTATACCTGAACAGATGTGAATCTCAGTGATTAACAGGGGAAAAAACACCTGAAATGGGAAAAATCTAATACCTCCGGTTCGTGGCTCTGAAACTCTGTTTTGTAACGGAACTCAGGGTGCCTGTTAATTGGAAAATCCATCCTCTCTAGATCTCTCCGATTTCCACCATGCTAAACAATGTAAGTTCTTGTCATAGAGCTATATCACCAAGACAGGAAGAGGAAAAAATGCTTTAAAGATATGCCTATATTTGCTTACATCTCTTGTGTCAGTTCTTTCAAATAAAACCACTCGACCTCCACGATCACCAGTAGCGAGATGATCGCCAGTTCTATCAAATTCAATGGCAGATATGATATCGACTGCAAAAGCCCATAACTAAAAGAAGTAAGAAGGTGAGGAAGAGAAGCAACAATTCCAAGGAAAATCTAGGTAAAAGAGATTTATGGATAAAAATGTCTTCCAAATTGACTTTTACTTGGTTTCTATGTTTCATCCCGCTGGGGAAGGATATTGGGTTGTGGG
>Ga0325402_1000067_pt1 | contig 47459 bp, 30 predicted proteins | sample PopdelMetagenome_22_FD_207212 | JGI IMG/M metagenome (GOLD analysis project Ga0325402, IMG submission 207212) | Populus deltoides microbial communities from Bellville, Georgia, United States - Xylem-PdKOR-R3 | ecosystem: Host-associated > Plants > Phyllosphere > Stem > Wood/Secondary xylem... | reverse complement strand
CCTTGACATTTGTTTTTATCATTGTTTAATCTTTACATTAATCTTCCATCTCAAAGTTCTCATTAATTTCTTCCTCTTCTTCTTTATTATTATTAGTACTACTACTACTACTAATATTATTATTATTGTTATTGTTATTGTTATTGTTATTGTTATTGTTATTGTTATTATTAGTATTATTCGTGTTATATTTTATGTACTTTAAGTATGCTCTGTGTTTGATCAAGGATCCTGACATTGTTGGTCTTGCCTTATTCATTCGCATCAGAAATCTGTTTATATTATATAATATATCTCTTTGATCTTTTCATAAACTCAGTATATAGGCTGGAAACCTGTGACCCGATCTTTGAGATCATTCTCAGGTATAACAACGCCACGTACTGAGTATTATTATTATTACTAATACTATTAATATTATTATTACTGTTACTATTATTGTTGTTATTATTGTTGTTGTTGTTGTTGTTGTTGTTGTATTAATTATAATTTATACAATTAACCTCTCTGTGGTTCGACCCCGGTCTTGCCGGGTTATTTATTACTATGACACTCCTGCACTTGGGATAAGACATCAACTCTTTGATCGTGTCATTTACCACAAAAATTTGAACATATAGTTACTTTTATTGAAGAAACAAAAGATCTATCAAGACTTTCAATTCATGAATTGATGGGATCTCTAGAAGTGCATGAACAAAGAGCGAATCAGTATAGCAAGTGATTAGTATTTAAAAGTGTATTTTTATCAAGGTTTTATATCATCATTTTGCACTTGAAGTATCAATAACTCCTTAACCAGAGCATATTTTATAATAACAAATCTAATAATATAAGATATCTTTAATTTACGGTAAATGCTCATTTTAAATGCAGGCACATCTCACAATTCAAAGGATTGATTGTCGTGATTAACTATTGAAATTGAAAGGACAAAGAAAAGGCTAAGCTTAGAAAGGAGATGCCGATTCATTTCAAATTGGAACACTATTCAGTCATTGGGTCATATATAGAGCTATAGATCTTGGATTTTAGTTTGGTTTATATAGATAGAAAGCTAAGAAATAGGCGTACAATTTTCATAAATAGTGGAAGACCCAAGTCTTCCATTTGCAAATTAAAAGTTTGGCCATAAAAGAGAAGTCAGAATCTGTTATGCAATCCAGCCCAAACACTGCTTAGAATGTTACCTATAGCTGGAGTTCTAGAAGACAAAATAATGTCCTATTTGGTGGGTGGAAGGATAAGACAATTTCCAACAACTTTGATGAAGACAACATGCTCAAATTCTGATGTTAGCTATGACATTTCATCCAGACAAGAGCTTGAGGGCTATCCACCACGTCCACCAGAAGCACTACTCGGTAGTTTAGCCATATCTCAAGCTCTAGTGATCCAAATGCTCTGAAAGTTTATGGGTGGAAAGATAAGATGATTTCCAACAACTTTCATGAGGAACACTTTGCCAAATTCGGATTGCATCAATGCCATTTCATCTAGCCAAAATGCTTGAGTGCTGTTGTCCACTAAGTCCACTAAATCAATAGTTGGCCACTATATCAATAATCAATTAGCAAATGAATAGTTCTGAATTTTAACCTATAAAAGGAGGAATTTTCCATTCATTTAGGAATCTTGGTTCTTAGATCAAGATTATGTTCTTGCTCTCTCTCTTTATATTTTTGTAATGCTTAAGTTTTGCTTTCATTAATCTCTTGTTTATGCTTTTCATTTCTATACTTAGTTAACTTATATCATATTTATGTTCTTATATTGTTTATTTATGTTTTTCTTCTTTATAATGTATAGCTAAGTTTATCATGTTAAGGTGAAAAAGTTTCACTAATGGTGTTAGAATAAGTATAATATAAACTCAATATGGACTTCAATGCTTAAATCCTAAACAACTTGCTATTAACATGTCTTATCATTTTTATCTTATTAATTATTAATACCTTGCTTGTTAAATGATTAATCTAGATTTGTGTTGTATAACACTTGGTACATCAAATACTTGATCATTCATAGTCTTCGGCCAACATCGTTATTATGAGAGGAACTTGATTTCTTGTCAACATAAGTTAGCATCATGAATACCTGATAAAATTTATAAGTATGGTATTAAGTAAATAAGATTATTAATATGATTATGTTAATAATTTATAAAGAGTTTATACTTTACTTATCTCTAATACTATTAGTGGATCCTCTAACCTTGACATTTGTTTTTATCATTGTTTAATCTTCACATTAATCTTACATCTCAAAGTCCTCTTTGACTCATCATCACCATCACCATCATTATCATTGTTGTTGTTATTATTATTATTATTATTATTATTATTATTATTATTATTATTATTATTATAGTTCACATCCTTATGGTTCGACCCGGTCTTGCCGGGTTATTTATTACTTTGACACTCCTGCACTTGAGATAAGACATCAACTCTTTGATCATGTCAAGTTTTTGACGCTGTTGCAGGGGATTAGCACTGAAATTTCATTTTTATCAAGGTTTTATATCATCATTTTGCACTTGAAGTATCAATAACTTCTTAACCAGAGCATGTTTTATAATAACAAGTCTAATAATATAAGATATCTTTAATTTATGGTAAATGCTCATTTTAAATACAGGCACATCTCACAATTCAAAGGATTGATTGTCGTGATTAACTATTGAAATTGAAAGGACAAAGAAAAGGCTAAGCTTAGAAAGGAGATGCCTATTCAATTCAAATTGAAACACTATTCAGTCATTGGGTCATATATAGAGCTATAGATCTTGGATTTTAGTTTGGTTTATATGGATAGAAAGCTAAGAAATAGGCCTACAATGTTCATGAATAGTGGAAGACCCAAATCTTCCATTTTCAAATTCAAAGTTTGACCACAAAAGAGAAGTCAGAATCTGTTATGCAATCCAGCCCAAACACTGCTCATAATTTTACCTATAGCTGGAGTTCTAGAAAACAAAATGATGTCAAATTTGGTGGGTTGAAGAATAAGACAATTTCCAACAACTTTGATGAAGACAACCTGCTCAAATGCTGATACTAGCAATGACATTTCATCCAGATAAAAGCTTAAGGGCTATCCACCACGTCCACCAGAAGCACTACTCGGTATTTTAGCCATATCTCAAGATCTAGTGATCCAAATGCTCTGAACATTTGTGAGTGGAAAGATAAGATGATTTCCAACAACTTTTATGAATAACACTTTGCAAAATTCGGATTGCATCAATGTCATTTCATCTAGCCAAAATGCTTAAGTGTTGTTGTCCACTAAATCAATAATTGGCCACTACATCATTAATCAATTACCAAATGAATAGTTCTAAATTTTAGCCTATAAAAGAAGTCATTTGTCATCCATTTAGTAATTGATTAATGATGTAGTGACCAACTATTGATTTAATGGACTTGGTGGACAGTAATACTCAAGCATTTTGGCTGGATGAAATGACATTGATGTAATCAGAATTTGGCAAAGTATTCCCATCAAATTTATTGTAAATCATCTTATCTTTCCACCCATAAAATTGCAGAGCATTTAGATCACTAGAGCTCAAGATATGGCTAAAATACTAACTAGTGCTTCTGGTGGACGTGGTGGATAGCCCTCAAGCTCTTGTCTGGATGAAATGTCATTGCTAAAATCAGAATTTGAGCAAGTTGTCTTCATGAAAGTTGTTGGAAATTGTCTTATCCTTCCACCCACCAAATATGACGTCATTTGGCCTTCTAGAACTCTAGCTATGGGTAAAAGTTTGAGTAGTGTTTGGACTGGATTGCAGAACAGATTCTGACTTCTCTTTTGTAGCCAAACTTTGAATTTGAAAACGAAAGATTTGGGTCTTCCACTATCATGAACATTTTAGGCCTATTTCTTAGCTTTCTATCCATATAAATCAAACTGAAATCCAATAACTACAGCTCCAAATATGACCCAATAACTGAATAGTGTTCCAATTTGAATTGAATCGGTATCTCCTTTCTAAGCTTAACCTTTTCTTTATCCTTTTACTTTCAATAGTTAATCACATCAATCAATCCTTTGAATTATGAGATATGCCTGCATTTAAAATGAGCATTTACCATAAATTAAAGCTATCTTATATTATCAGACTTGTTATTATAAAACATGTTCTGGTTAAGGAGTTATTGATACTTCAAGTGCAAAATAATGATATAAAACCTTGATAAAAATACACTTTTAAGTACTAATCACACCTCTCAATCAGCTTATTACTAGTCCCTAGTAATCAAAGCGTTAAAATAGAAAAACAATTTGCAAGTTCCACAAAGCAAGCGAATATCTTTCAACTTCCATTAATCTATCCAAGTAAACAAACTCTCATTAAATTTATATATATTTGCTCACTACCTCTTAAATAAAATATTAATAAACCTTTTTTTTATGTGCTCAAATGTATGAAAATATAGATGACGGGGCTTTTATTGGAAGAGAAAACAATATTATGTTCAAATGTTTAAGGTTAACTTCCTCGAGTTGGGATTGTTATCTTTTTTTTTTCTCTTATATATATATATATATATATATATATATATATATAACTTAAAAGACAATGCATCTTTAACCCATGTAACGAGCTTTAGGCTAATAACTCCTAGACCAGTTGGTCTTAGGGCATTAGGTGTTGAGACACCCCTTCCAGTTTAACATCAGTGTGTTTAAACATTATACTTTACTTATTTCTAATACTATTAGTGGATCTTCTAACCTTGACATTTGTTTTTATCATTGTTTAATCTTCACATTAATCTTACATCTCAAAGTCCTCTTTAACTCACCATCACCATCACCATCATCGTTGTTGTTGTTGTTGTTATTTATAATTTATATAGTTCACCTCCCTGTGGTTCGACCCCAGTCTTGCCTGATTATTTATTACTTTGACACTCCTGCACTTGGGATAAGACATCAACTCTTTAATCATGTCAGCAAGCAACCAATGGAGTAGGCTTTTCAAATCATAGCTAATTTTTTTGATAGGAGAGGAGCAGGTTTTCATCATGATTAGAGAGGAGGAAGATCATTTTCAAAAGAGAATCATATGTAAGAGCAGGAGAAAGTCACAATCACAACAGAGGTAAAAGTAGGAGCAGAGGAAGAGGAATAACAAATTTTCAACCAAGAGTAGGCAACAATTCTTATTGCTCTATTTGCAAGAGAACTAGTCATGAAACTCGAGATTGTTTCTTCAAGTGTACCAAATGTAAAAATTTCACTTATTCTATTAGAAATTACTAGTATAAAGACAATGAAGATGGCTATGGAGACAATGATACAATAAATTTTTCAAAGGAAGAAGATCAATTGTTCTATTCTTGCATGAATGCAGAACACAAAGAAGAAGAAATCTGGTATCTTGTAGTGGTTGTAGTCATCATATTACTAGTGATCGCTCAAGCTTTAAAACTCTTGATGAAGAGTTTTGTTCTCATATTGAACTTGGCGACAACAAAAAGGTGAAGATCAAAGGAAAAGGTGATGTTGCAATCCACTCAAATGAAGGTAATAAAAAATACATTCATGATGTGTTTTACTCTCCTAGCATTGGTCAAAACTGTTGAGTATGGGACAAATGATGAGAAGAGGTTTTAGACTAGTTTTTTATGATGCTTAGTGTGAGATTTATAATAAGAACACAAATTAGAAAATAGCAGTAGTCAAGATGAGTTCTAATAATATATTTTCTTTTAACTTGAATTCTCTATAATGTTGCTATGAGAAGTGAGCATCTTAATGATTCTCAACTTTGGCATTTAAGATATGGGCACTTAAATTACAATGGCTTGCAACTACTAAAGAAGACGAATCTGGTTTTTGGTCTGCCTTCAATCCAGAACCAAGTTGGGATTTGTGAAGGATATGTGTATGGAAAAATGCATCATTTTCCTTTTTCAAAGATTGTCTGGAGAGCTAAAGCACCACTTAAATTAGTTCATGCAGATATTTATGGCCCTGCGCGAACTCCATCTCTAAATAATAAGAGATATTTCTTACTCTTTATTGATGATTATTCAAGAATGATTTGGATTTACTTTTTTAATAACAAATCAGATGTTTTCACTGTCTTTCTGCAATTCAAAGCTCTTGCAGAAAAGTAAAGTGGGTGACAAATAAAGACTCTAAGAACAAATCGTGGATGAGTTTATTTACAGGTTTTTTCTTGATTACTGCAAAGAGAATGACATTTAAAAGCAACTTACAGTTAGACATACACCTCAGCAGAATGGAGTTGCAAAAAGGAAGAATATAACTATTGAAGAAATGGCAAAAACCATGCTAAAAGGGAAAGGACTTCCTAACAAATTTTGGGCAGAAGTTGTCGATACTGCAACATACATTCTCAATTGATCTCTAACAAAGGCAGTCAGAAATCAAACTCCATTTAAAGCATGACACAAGAGAAAGCCTAATGTCAACCATCTTAAAGTTTTTGGGAGCATTGCTTATACTCTTATTCCTTCTCAAAGCAGAGACAAGTTTGATGTAAAAGGGGAAAAGTTTATCTTTATTAGCTATAATGATGAATCAAAAGGTTTTCAACTTTTTAATCCAAAAAAGGATCAGTTATTGATGTCCAGAGATGTTATCTTTGATGAATCCGCTGCTTGGAAATGGGAAGATTCTGTCAATCTTGAAACGAAAATTCAGGAATTACTTCAAGCTCCAAAACAGCCTGATGTTTCCAATTCTTAAATCAGAACTGGTTCAATTTCTCAGAATAGAGGAAGCTCATCAAGTTCTATTGATGAATCAGTCTCAGAAACTCCTTCTAAGAGAGTTCGTTCAATAACTGACATATACAACTCTTGTCATGTTGCTTTCTTTTTAGGTGAACCTCAGAATTTTAAAGAAGTAGTAAGAAAGGAAGAATGGAGAAAAGCTATGAATGAAAAGATGGCAAGGATAGAAATTAATCAGACGTGGAAGTTGGTTGATTTGCCGAAGGAGAAGAAAGCAATGAGATTAAAATGGGTGTTCAAGATTAAATACAATGAAGATGGCAACATTCAAAAGCATAAGGCTAAAATTATTGCTAAAGGCTATTCTCAGCAGTCTGGAGTTGATTTTACAGAAACCTTGCACCTATTGCAAGAATGGAAACTATCAGAATTGTTTTTGCCTTATCTATACAACTTTAGTTGCAGGTGTTTCATCTTGATGTTAAGTCAGTGTTTTGTAATGATGAATTGCAAGAAGAAGTTTATGTTCAGCAACCTCCTGGATATGAAATAAAAGGAGAAGAAGATAAAGTCTACAGACTTTATAAAACTCTTTATAGATTAAAACATGCTCCAAGAGCGTGGAATCATAAAATTGATCCTTACCTTTATCAGAATGGTTTCAGCAAAAATCAATCCAAACCATCACTCTATATAAAAAAGAAGGGAGAAGATTTTGTAATGGTTTGTCTCTATGTTGATGATCTGATTTATACAGGAACAAGTAAGGATATGGTTACAGAATTCAAGACTGCTATGATGAAAGAATTTGAAATGTCAGATCTTAGCTTAATGAGATATTTTATTGGCATTCAAGTGAAGCAATCTTTAGGGAAAATCTTTATTTCATAAGAAAAGTATGTTACATATCTCTTAAAGAAATTCAACATGTCAGAGGGTAAATCAATAGCATCTCCAATGGCAGCAAATGAGAAATTACTGCAGGATGATGGTGTAACAAAGATTGATTCAAAGTATTTCAGAAGCCTTATTGGATCTTTGATCTACCTCACAAATTCAAGACCTTCATCTTGCAGCAGCTAAGAGGATCTTACGATATCTTCAAGGAACCAAGAATCATGGAATCCTGTATAAACAACAAGATGAAAACAAGTTGATTGGCTATTCTGACAGTGATTGTGGAGGAAGCTATGATGATAGAAATAGTACATCTAGTTATGTGTTATGTCTTAGAACAAATATAATCTCTTGGTGTTCAAAGAAACAAAATTATATAGCTTTATCTTCTGCAGAGGCAGAATAAATTATTGCAAATGAAGTTGTTTATCAATCAGTATGGTTAAGGAGAATTCTTTGTGATTTACAACAAAATATTCATCATCTTACCTCTATATTATGTGATAATATGTCAGCAATTGCAATAACTAAGAATCTAGTTTTTCATACAAGATCAAAACACATAGAGTTGAGGCATCATTTCATTATAGAGATGGTAAGCAATAATGAGATATAGCTGGAGTTTATCAACACTAATGATCAACCTGCAGATGTCCTCACCAAAGTTGTTCAAACTGAGAAGTTTCAGCAATTCAAGGAGTTTTTGAAGATTACAAATTAAGAGGGAGTGTTAAATGTAATTTGTAATGTTCAATGTCTTTTATTATTAGCTTTTATGGCTCCTGTTCGCTTGGTCTTCTCTAGATTGTGAAAGTCTAAATGTTCCTAAACTTCATTAATTCAACCTTTGTTATATAGTCATTTTCTCTTATATGTATTTGTAAGAAAAACATAACAACAAAGGAATAATAAGACTACCTCTGGTATTGAGCTACAGCTCTACCATTTATCCTTCCATCTTTTTTTCTTCCTTGTTTCCACTATTATTTCCAACAGACGAAACCATATTCTATTGTTTAGGCCTGGCCCAATGACAAGAAAGAAGCACACCTTGTCGTTATATATATATATATATATATATATATATATATACACCCATCATTTGCCCCCAATCTTAATTTCTAGCATTTTACGGTAGAAAGAGTCGACAAAACAGAAGAAGACACTCAATGTGCGTGCCATGTTCCTCCAAGTGATATGAAGACTTTGAGAATTTAAACCATGATGGAGTCTTATGTGCAACAAAAGAGGCATGAAGTTGCACGCACATACATTTGTTATTGTGGCAGAACCTGTAGGTTATTTTCGAGTGTGTTTTGATACCTTTTTCACCATGTTTTCATTATATATATATATATATATATATATATAATAAATGTAATTGTTTTATGGCAGTGGTTCGAGAACACTTTATGGCAGTAAAAATGATTGGAGTAGGGCTAATTGTCTCCCGTGTATTTCATGAATATTCATGTCCAAGCACAGTGTCTAGGGTACTGATTAACAGAGTAAATAATATATTACAAGATGGTTACCTAGCCAGAACTTGTCTTCATGATAAGAAGATCAGTAAAACTCTTAATGCCACCACCATGCCCGGGGAGTTAGAAATAAACATTTCCATGTTTGTTTAATTATGGCCACAAGCTTCCTCTTCATGACTTTGCGAGAGATGTAATCCTCGCGTCTAGAATATGCCTTTGTCAACTTCACCAAAATGGTTGGGTTATTTTCTCTTTCGTTGAAAAATTTATGAAGCTTCTTGGAGAGTTCCCATCCATAAAATTGTTTAAAAATTGTCATGAGTTGTTTAGGTGTACATAAAGATTTTAGGACATGTCCTGGTTGTTTACCTTCGCTAGTCATCCTAATAGTCCATTGAAGGATATTTTATAAGGGAAACTACAATTCATTCTAGAATGAAGAGGAAATTAAATCATTCTTCACTATACTGGATCAGTGTTGCTTTTTAGCGATAACGGAAAATTAGGATGTTCTGTATCCTAGAGAATTCCAATAAGAGAATATAATGTTATACCATTTTTATCCAATATAGAAAGTCTTTTGTTTAATCAATTGTAATCTAGTTATATCCGTTACAATGCTTGATGGGACTTTTTAGAAGCGTGATTAAGGTTACTTTTCAAGGTGCTTTTGGCTTGGAAATGTATTAAAATAATATTTTTTTATTTTAAAAATTTTATTTTTAACATCAGCACACCAAAACAATTCAAAAACACTAAAAAAGATTTAATTTCAAGAAAACAAATTCAAAACTTGATAAAAAGTTGGTTCAACCGCAATCTCAAACAGGGTTTTAATGGAGTGATACTTTGTTTTGACCAAAAATATTTTCAGGTTTGCTTGATATTTTTTGGTCAAAACTTTCTTTGTTGGCAACAACAAATGAAATTTTGGCTTACTAAATTGGATCTTCTTTTATGATTATAAAAATAAAAATGCTGAAAAAACAAATGTTGAAATATCAACTTCTGTATCAACAAAAAACTATCTTTCAAGCTAACGCACATGTTGTTGAGGGTTCTTTCAAACCCAGGCCTAGGACTTTTAAGAAAAAAGGTCAAAAAATGTTTAATATCAGTAGTAGTAGTACTAATAATAATAATAATAATAATAATTTTAATAGACCTAAAAGTAACTATATGAATTAGAAAAAATGTGTGAAATGTTGGGTTTGTGCAAGCATCTAAACCTTCAGGACCTCAAGAGTCTTTTAAACCACAAGCCAATGTAGTAATTTTCGAGGCTAACTCTTATTCCCTAACTCACAGGTACTTTATTTCTAACCCTGAGTTAAATATGATATTTAACTTAAATGTATGTGCTGATAAAAGATTATTTTTCATCTTATTATAAGGTATCAAGCTCACAAACTATGAGTATGGGTAATGAAAAGGTAGCTTAAGTCATATAAGAAGGTCAAATAAAGTTAGAGTTGTCATCCAGAAAAATTCTTACTTTGGATTTTTTTTTTCTTACTTTGGATGGAGTCTTTCATATTCCTGATTGTATAAAAAATTTAGTTACAAATAGGTTTGGATGGAGTCTTTCATGCTAACGTCATCTTTGTTGGATCAAAATGGATTTACCCTTATTCTAGGATCTAATAAAATAGTTATAAGTAGGTTTGGTTCTTATGTTGGAAAATGTTATTTGTTGAATGATCTTTATAAATTAAGTTTAATGCCTTTTTCTAATATTGCTTTATATTTTTCATGTTTATCTATTGTAAATGTTGAATGTTGTGATTCATGGCATGGTAGGCTCGAGCATGTTAACTTTAACACTATAAAAAGAATGGTGCACTTAGATTTAATACCTAAGTAACGTATTAATAAAAAAGAAAATGTGAATTTTTTGCGCTAGCTAAGCAACCTAGAAAGACTTTAAATTCAATAGAGAAGAAAAAAATTTATTAGAGTTAATACATAATGATATTTGTGATAGTAATAATGTCTTGACTCGAAGTGGTAAGAGATATTTTATAAAAAACTTTTGTTGATTTTCAAGATATTGTTATGTTTATTCGAATAATTCTAAAAGTAAATTGTTTGATAAGTTTAATATTTTTAAAGCAGATGTAGAAAATCAATTAGAAAAAAAAATTATACATCAACTAATGAATGAATTTTTAGAACTGCATGGTATTATACATCAACTAACATCTTCTTATTCACCACAATCTAATGGAATAATAGAAAGAAAAAATAGAACATTAATGGATATGGTTAATGCAATGTTAATTAGTTATGGTTTGCCTAATAATTTAGAAGGGGTGAAGCCTTATATTCTACTTGTTATATTATTAATAGAGTTTCTTATAAAAATTTATATAAAACTCCATATGAATTTTAGAAGAATAAAAAACCTTCTTTAAAACATTTTAAAGTGGGGAGGTGTTTAGTAAAAGTAAATATTCCTATTACTACAAAAAGAAAAATATGACCTAAAACTACAGATTGTGCATTTGTTTGATATTTTTTGAATAACACTACTTATAAATGTTTAGTTGTAAATTTTGATATTCCTGAAATTGCAAATAGTATTGTTATTGAGTCACATGATGTGATTTTCTTTGAAAAAAATTTTCCATTGAAAAATAAATTGTCTAAACCAGTTATTAAAGGTTCTTATTTTAAAATAGACATTGTTAATAATCATGTTAGAAAAAGTAAAAGAAATAGAAGAGCGAAAGATTTTGGTGTTGATTTTTATACCTTTTTACTTCAAAATAAACCTAAAACATATAATGAAGCTATGACATCTTTTGAAGCTTCTTTTTTAAAAGAAGATGTAAAAGATGAAATGGATTCTTTAATTTCTAACAAAACTTGGTTTTTTACTAATTTTCCACAAAGTTGTGAGACAATAGGTTGTAAATGGATTTTTAAAAAGAAATCGAGAATTGATGGTTATATAAAAAAAAATTAGTTTAGATTAGTTGCTAAGAGATTTAAACAAGAAGAAGGAGTAGATTTTTTTTACACCATGCTCCAGTTTCTAAAACTACTACAATTATAATTCTGATTGAATTAGCTTCTTTTTACAAATTAGAAATCCATCATATAGATGTTAAAATGAGATTTTTAAATGGTGATTTAGAAGAAGAAATTTATATGGATTAACTAGAAGGTTTTGTAGTGCCTAGTTAAGAAAAGAAAGTTTGCAAGCTTGTAAAATCTCTTTATAGTTTAAAACAAGCTCCAAAACAATGACATGAAATTTTTTGATCATGTCATGTTATTTGATGGTTTTCAAACAAATAATAAATGTGTATTTTAGCAAATTGAAAATGACTTAGTGATATCATGTTTAAATATTGATGACATTATGATACTTGGTTGTAATATTCAAGTTATAAATATTGCTAAATCTTTCTTGTCTAAAAATTTTAATATAGAGGATTTTGGTGATGTTGATGTTATTTTGGGAATTAAATTATTGAAAAGTAATAATGATTTTGTTTTAACTCAATCACATTACATTGAAAAGATATTAAAAAGGTTTAATTATTTTGATATGTCTATTGTATGCAGTCCTTTTGATCCTTTTACTAAATTAAGAAACAATGATGGTGAAAGTGTCTCATTATATATATTCTCGTATTATTAGATCTTTATTGCATTTATTAAATCATACTAGACCTAATATAATATGTGCAGTTGGCAGATTAAATAGATATACTCATAATCCAAATGTTTCAATTGGAGTGCTTTAGAAAGAGTTTTTAAATATCTAAAAAGAACTATTGACTATGGATCATTATTCTTTTTTCCCTACTATAATAAAGGGATTTAGTGATGTTAATTGCATTTCCGATTCAAAAGGGACGAAGTCTATTAGTGTGTATGTGTTTACTTTATATGGTGGTGCAGTTTGTTGGAAATCTGTTAAACAAACTATAATTATTGGTTTCATCATGGAAACAGAATTGGTTACATTAGATACTCTAATTCAAAAGATGAGTGGCTTCAAAAAATTTTAATTAACATACCATTTGTTTCTAAATCGATACCACCTATATCAATACATTATGATAGCCAAGTTACTATAGCTATGGCTAAGAGTAAACAATTTAATTAAAAAAAATAAGACACATGACCATTAGACATAAATCCATCAGACATTTGATATCTCATGGAATTATATCTTTGAATTTTATCAGGTCTAAAAAAAACATTACAGATTCACTCACTAAAGGTTTGACGCGCCAACGAGTTATTCAATCATCAAGGGAAATGGAACTGAAGCCCTTAAATTAATCACTAATAGTGGAAACCTGTTTTTAAATAAATGGCTATCTCATGAATAAAGTTCAACAGGTCAAAACAAAAATGTTAGGTGATTAGAGAGAGCATAAATATTATATATGTATTTTGCGGGATGGTCCTACGTCTCATTTATATGATGATGTGCTTTCTATTATGATGATTAGAAAGAGTTAATCTCTGAATGAATCCAAAGGCAAATTCTTTTGCAAGATGTTGGTCATAAAACACCCTTGAAGATTCACCTAAGTGAATGTGGTGGTGGGGTCACCATTAGAAAAGCTTGGACAACTTTTTAAAAACACCCATAAGACAATATATATCTGCATGACTGCAAAAAGTGCAACACTAATAGAACTTTAAAACCACTTAATATTGTGTGTGTGATAAATTTATACCTTGTCTAAAGAACCTAGTTCTAGTTACTATTGTTCTTTAAGTTGAAAATTATTTACATTAAGTATAGGTTTAAGTTCAAACCTTGAACGTACCTAACATCTAGTACACAACATTAATTACTCACTTAAATTATTCATTATACATATTAATAATTTTAAATCAGAATGTTATAATTTTAATAACAATTATTATAGTCATTTTAATTAATTATTATAATCACCATTTTATGTTTTAATGGTAGCATTGGTTATCATTAATTTCTCATATTTAATTGTTTTAAATATAATTGGTAATATATATATATATATATATATATATATATATATATATATATATGATTAAGTTAGTAAATTGGTGAGAACAGATTAAAAAAAAAAGATGGATGATAGAAACAAAATCTAATGTAGTGGTGAAGAAGTTGATGTTGTGAATACCCCATTGTATTAGGTATCTATACACCTCTTCTTGCTTGTCAAAGGTCACATGACTTGCCTGATGAGAGGAGTGGGAGTAGAGAGTATAGAATAACCCACTTGATATGGAGGTGACGAGAAGGTGTGATGGTGGAAAGTTAGGTGCATGTTTCCTAACCAATGAAAATAACAAAGAGTATGTGCAACCAATAACAAACAATAAAAAGTGTTCTTAGTTATGTTGGTGATTAGGTGAATATTTTTTTATGATAGAAACAAAATCTAATGTAGTGGTGAAGAAGTTGATGTTGTGAATACCCCATTGTATTAGGTATCTATACACCTCTTCTTGCTTGTCAAAGGTCACATGACTTGCCTGATGAGAGGAGTGGGAGTAGAGAGTATAGAATAACCCACTTGATATGGAGGTGACGAGAAGGTGTGATGGTGGAAAGTTAGGTGCATGTTTCCTAACCAATGAAAATAACAAAGAGTATGTGCAACCAATAACAAACAATAAAAAGTGTTCTTAGTTATGTTGGTGATTAGGTGAATATTTTTTTACCGAGATGTGGACCAATCAAATACATGTTTATGAAAATTTAACAAGTTATATTTAAAAAAAAAAACAAGCAATAGAGTGGCGCTTCTTAGGGCGATATCATTGTTAGATGTGTCATTGTGTATCATCAGATTGAATAATACTTGGAAAAGGGTGAAAAGATTGATTGTTGCCCAAGCGGTAGGAAAATCCACTATTGTTTAGGCCTAACCCAAATGCATAGGTTAAAGCATCCCCTGCCATTTGGGCCTCACCAAGTGGTGAGAGAGAAGCAAACCCTGCTGTTTGGGCCTACTCTAAATACAGGGTTTGTGTCTTTTTTTTTTTTTACCCATCATTTTCCATTCCAACAAGGAGCTCTAGTGAAAATGACACAAGAATTTGGAGTGTAGAAAGTAAAAGTAATTGAAAACATTTTTTAGACTTGACTGCTAGTTTTTTTTATAGTTTGGGGCTTGTGTGGAGTGAGTCAAGATGATTATGGTTGGTTAGAACCCTTGTTCTTCTCAATATTAGCATTTCTTCTCGTAATTTTATTTGTTGTCTTCCATACAAATATTTATTTTTAAAATCATTTAATAAAATAAAAAATAAATTTTAATAAAACAAGGTTATTAAACCCGATCAAAACCATAACTTAGATCAGAAGTTGACAGATTAATCTAATTTAACTTTGATCAATCTAAAATATCATTGTTTTAATATTTTTATAAAAAAATATTATATAAAAATAAATTTAATCAATTCAGGTTGTGGCATAAGCAATAGAGATGCACCGTGTCAGGTATGGTAGGCCATGCTGTATCAACTCAAGTCTTATTATGTTTACTTTAAAACCAAGTCTAACTTAAGATACCAACATCACCATGTTAATCCACTGAGCTCGACTATATTTAATAACATTGCTGAAACTTACTAGTATAACTCTAAAATACTAAATAATTCTTGTAATTTACCAACACAATTAGAGAATTGCTATTGAAGATCGTGTTTTTTTTTTGTTCTCCTTAAAATCCAAATTGGACCGTTTGTGTTGCACTCTTTTCTACTCATACATGTTTGAACGACACGGTCACTCTAGAATTCCATATAGATTTCAAGGATGAACCATACATCATCACTTGGATTTGGTCATTCTAATCAGGCGAATGGGTCCTTTAAATAATTGATGTAACACTATCAGTATAGGTTGTTATCCTTCATCTTCAATGCCGACCTCTTTCCATTATATATCCAACCCCTTATACCCAGCCTTAGCACATTGTCTCGAACTACAAACGTTTTCATGGGCATGAACTTCACAAGATGCCTAATCGTCTCAAGCATAAGTTCTCTCGTGTGATACCTTCGCTCCACCTCTGTAGATCCAAAGAACCTTCTTATTCCGCTAAAGCTCCAACTCCAAGTATCTAAGGGTAGCTCTCTCCTTTCAACTCTAAAGCACTTTGCACCAATATGTCTATTGGGTTTTCTGAAACACATACATGCAGCGAAAATTATAAATTTTATTTTTTAAAAATTCCAAGGATCCCATTAGACAGATCTAGGGTTGTTTAAGGTTTATACAAAGATTATTTGAAGATAAGATCTTCTTTTTAGTTTTGAATAATTGCTTTAAAGCTTGGTTATTGTAAACCCCAAGTTGCCTAAGTATCCGGCTTATAACAGTAATCCACACAAACCACTAATAAGAAATGTCCTAAACCTTTTTAGAATAGAGGAATTGTTATACTTTTGCGTGCTAGCTCTTTTCTTTTGTGTTTTAGATATTTTTGTATTGTACTTCGCTCGTATAAAATAAAAGACGTAGCTTTCTATTTATAGAAAAACCTAAAAATTTTATAAATGATAAAATATCAATTTATCCCTTGAATAATATCACATATATTATTTCAAGATAATTTTAGAAATTTATTCAATCAAATCCCTACTTGATTTTTCTACGTCTAGAATATTAATTCCATGTATAAATTACACTCTAGTCCTCAATTTCTAAAACTTATTTATAATGAAGTCACACTTGATTAATCATTTCATTTTAATTTCTGACCAATAGTTCTTATGTGTATGACTCATTAGATTCTCTAATAAGTTCACACAAATATAAGTCACAATCATAAATAAAATAGGATTAAATTAATTAATTTATTATCAATACAATTGATTGATTTATATTTGAAGATCAAGTACAATGTCTAGCAACCTATCATGATCCTCTAAATATTAGAAAAGTCATCAGTGGTTTGACTTAACCTTTTAGTGATCAGTTTCTCAGTATAATTATCATCAGTTTCTCAGTGTAATTATCACCCATTCATCAACAATGTTTCAATTTCAACATTATAGCATATAGTGTGTTTACTCTATCAAATTATTTTTGTTCTTAACATGACAGTCATTGATTCTTTGAATAAGATTTGAAATTTTTTTTAAATCTTATTCCCCCTTACGCAAGGATTTACATTCAATACTATTTGAGAACATATGGAACATTTTTCCTAAATCATCTAGGGTGATGAATCCTCTATTGATTACTTAAATACATTCTAGTGACATCAAGTCTAAGAATCACTTATACAACCGTTATGTGAGTCTTTCAATAGACACAAATGATCTCTCCATTTGAAATACTCATGTGGGTCAGTCTAGTGTACATATCATCCAACAAGCACATGCATATTAGTTCTAGCTGTTTCTTATACATTAACTTACGAGAATAACTGCTTCTTTTTATAAAGAAAAAAACATAATATGTATCAGTCTCAACAACTCTAATTAATATCCAATTTTAATAGAGCATTTACCAGAAACATTTAGAAATAATATTTTGATGCAATAGAAATCTTATAATTATAAAAAATTTATAATTTATTTTGAAAAGAATTTTTATCTCAAGAACTTTATCTTTATTCTAGATTCATTAATCAGCTATTATATTTAGTAATAAAATATTTAAAGAATATTAAAAATAAATAAATATTTATTAATTAATTAAATATATTTATATGAACAAATTCAATGTCACTTATAATCAATCGATTTACTACCGTACATGTACACTACCAATATCATCTTTTATGGCAAATGGAAAAAATAAATATGGAGAAATTAATATCAATAAAAAGAAGGACAAAACAAGTGTTTTGTCTATCGATGCTAGTGGATGCTTTAGTAGTATTGGTGTTGCTGGTGAAGAAATCGAAACCCTACTTTCTTCAAGAAGTTTCTCGTGTGATTCTTCCTGTGAATTCAGCCATTCAATGGATAGAATAGCTGGGAAATCAGATTACAGAACTTTTAATAGACCTACAGGAAACAAAGTGAGCAAGCTAAATAAAATTAAAAAAACTAGGACGCCAAGTTTCATTGAACAAGTGGAAAAGATCAAAGACTTTGTCGTCCCTGGAGATGATGCAAGCTTCTGTGTTAAAAGAGAAGGAAATTAGGGCTGATGGAATTTGAATGCAGAGGACCGTTGGTTATACTGTGTTTTAACCCAAAAACGCCGCGTATCATTTAATTTCTGTTCTTAGGATAGGTAAAGGCGAGGAGGCCACATGCCGGGTGTGTAACATGCGAGGCTTGTCTGTTTGATAGTATCGTTTTTATTGTTTTTTAAAATATTTTTTATTTAAAAATATATTAAAATAATATTTTTTAAAAAAATTATTTTTAATATTAATACATTAAAACAATCTAAAAATACTAAAAAAAATATTAATTTTAAATAAAAAAATTAAAAATTTTAGTAACGTGAATTAGATCATGGTTACCGGTTTGTAGGGAAACAGCCACGTGTGGCTTAGCTGGTTGGTTACAGCAGACTCTCGGCTATATTTGTAACCAATTCTGGCAGTAAGGAGGGAGGAAATGATGACCACTAACAAATTCTAGAATTGCTTCTCTCTCTCTTCTTCTTCCCATTACTCTGTTTCTCTAATATAACTAACTGGCATTGGAAACTCTCCATTCACAACATTGCAACAGCTTGGAAGAAATCCAAGATGGCACCGTTTCAAATACACTTGCTCCAGGAGATTACTTCTCCGGTGAGTTCATCTGTTTTGAAGCGGATGATAGCATGCACAGTTGGTGGGAAAGCATGGCGGTTGGAAGAAATCACAGGATCCATGCCGGGACTTCAAGAGTTCTATGTTGGAGATGATATTAGAAACGCAAATATTTGAGGCTGAGGATTTAGAGGAACTTTTGCAGTGCTTTTTGCCTTTGAATTCGAGACAGTATCATGGAGTTATTGTGCAGGCATTCTCGGAGATTTGGGAGGTCGTGTTACGTGATTCTCATGTAAAGAAGAAAACTACCAGACATTAAGATAGAAGAAAGGGGGCAAAACGATTCTCTCTCGAAGGCTTTTTTGCAGCTAGGAGGTATATATAAAAAACAAAGCTTCCCTTTGCTTTCTATCTGTAATCAATCAGACTTGTGAAAGAACAAATATTGGAACATCTCCGGCAACCTGCAAAAATTATTTACTGTGGTAGATCTATCTTTGATTCAGTTGCTTTTAAAATGTTGGTGTGATGTACAGAGTGCTTCTGATCAATTGCTAAGCAGCATTGATTAATTAATGGCAAAAAAAACACAGAAACATACATGATGTTTTGATTGTTTGGAAAGGTTCCTAGCAGGATAGATGTTTCCCCTTGTAAATCTTCAATTCAAAACTTGTAATCAGGTATGAGGATTAAGAGCTAGAAAATCATATTTGAAGGAATAAAAACAGAGAATGGAGGCCGAAAAAACTGGGATTATCTTTAGACAAACTCCACAAAATGCAGTGCAAAGATGTGATTTTCCTCTTGTTGATGTAACGCTAACTAACATCATCGGAAATGCCAGCCAACCACAATTATACATTTGTTCTTGGGCTGGGGACAAGAACACAAGATTGAACAAAATGCCTCAATTTCAAGTAACGAGGCAAGAAAAGTATAAGCACACACTTTCCTATTCTCTAGCTATCAGTAATTGGAGTCAGCACCATTCTGCTTTCCAGCTGAATACAACAACTTTCTTACGCTAGCTTCTCTCCTAAACTCAGGCACTTGGATTAAGACGTGCCTCATCATACTCCATATATCCCATTTTGCCTTTTTCTAGAAAGCATCACATAAGCACTCAAATATCCAAAAGCATCCCTCTCCAGAAGTGAAACGAAAAGGGGATGAACTAAATGTACAGTGGACAAAAGCTTCATCCTTTATTTAATCGAAATTTACCTATTTGTCACTGCTAGACCCTGTGACAGAAGCAGTGTCATTCTCAAAAGTCTTGACATCACAAAGCTTTCCGCCGGCCTCATCAGCAAAAACTATCTTCCTCTTCTCCTTGTGGACCACATTTCCAGAAGTCGCAGAAGCTTTGTCAGTCAATTTCTGAGATCAATCAAACGAAATATCAGTAAATACCTCAGTACATAATTAAGTATACAAGCAGTCTCTGTTTTTCAAAATCACGCCCTGAATCCAGAAGTATGATAAGAAACAAACCATGATTTTACAAAAACGGTTACAATCCCTTGCCATGATGGAAAGCCATCTTCTTGCACTTTCTTCCACTCTTGTTGCATTTTGAACAGCAATTTTCACCTGCCAAATTAAGATAATTTACACTTAATCATACTGTACATGCATTCAGACCATATAGCCAAACACAATGAAAAGCAATCAAAATCATTTAAGAAACTAAGAATACATCGTTGTCAATAAGATTCTGCAAAATTTGCATTTCACCATCGAAAATTTGAGCTTCTTGTATTGTGAAAAAAAAATCGGTTTCCAAACTCTAATCAATTTCAAATGCTAACAAAGAGGTGCAAGGACGCAAAACACAGATGGTATTAAGTCAATTATGTAGGTTTCTCTAATATAGGTTGAATACAAAGGTCAAGTCCTCGAGCAGCCTCAAACAGGTGAATTGATATTCAAAAGGGAGTTAAACTGTTTGTGCTGAAGTGTTCTTCAGAACTTAAAATCAAACCATCTCATCATCGTTCTCAGTTTAGCCAAAAAGCCTCATTCAACTACTATGAAACAATGCTCAAGACAAAAAAAATCAGATTACAAGAATAGAGAGAACTATGTTTGAGTGTATAATTAATTGTTCTAAACATGGAAGTAATCCACTGGGTGAATGGAAAAGTTCCGCACAAAAATATGAGTTACATCGGGTTCGGAACTCAGAAGTATGAGCATTGTGGCAGAGAACTTAATCGAGATACAAGAACAAAAATTGCAATGCAGGACTCGATGGAGTTGAAGGAAAGTTGATACAAACTGCAAATCAACCTCGTAGTCATGTTGATGATGTGATTAAGATAATTAACATAAATTTTTCAAATAAAAGAAATGGATTTGAAAAAAGACAAAAACACAAGTTCATTTAGTGTGTTGTGCATTTTTACTGTGTTGTCTGCATTTGACTGATAGTGCATAAAAAATATAACATAAAAAACATCAGTTTTAAATTTATACTTCACCTAATATTTTGAGAAAAGAAAATTTTGGGATGTGGGCACAGGTTGGATGTACAGCTAAAAATGTCTACAATTTTGTATCTTAACATACCTCATCTGCACTATATTTCAAGGGCGTAGCTGGATAGACCTTGGAGTGCCATGATTCTTGAACAACATCCTTCATGGAGTTCAACTCTTTTGTAAGTTTAGTTGCAATAGATTCAATATCACGCATTTGCTTCTGTGAAAATGAAATGGCACTCTCTGAACAGCTTTGGACAGAGCTGCACCCTGTGCCAAAACGTGATACAGTTCCAGAAGGTTGAGGAACCTTGAGAATGCCTTTATGATGGAAACCATTTTTATCATTCTTTGGTTTCCTGGTGATCCGCTCAGGACTAATAGTGAGATCAACTCTCTGGTTTTGATTGGCTCTTCCAAGCCTACCAATCTTATTCCCATTCAAATTACTGTAGCATAATTTCCTTGTATACTCTGCAATCATCAACAACCCAACAAATTCTTTAAATTTGGAGTTAGGGTGAGTGAGGACAAGGTAAAAAACCTTCATCCAAATGAAAAAATGAAGTTTTTTTTTTTTTTACCAGCATCAGGAAAACAAAATGCATGGTCCATAAATCTAAACGTGATATCTTATTCACTTACTGTAATATTCTTCATCGTCTAAGTCACTGGCCTCCATAGCCTTGCACAGTTTTTTTTGAGATGTTGGAGAAATTGCCTGAAATGTAAGTACTGCTTATCAACTTCAGAGAAATATAAAAGAAAAATTAAAGAATATACATGCTGTGGTTGACGCACCTTCCGGGTCGAAAGGAGCTTTTCAGGAAGATGTTGTAGCTTTGAGTGATGGCGTCCCTGAACATTTGCCAATGTTACAGGTTCATCAACACAGGTTACTGCAGAGAACTTTCTTGCTGCATCGGCACAGGCAGATAGTGGGGCCTTCTTTTCTTTAGCTGCAGCAGATGCTAAGCAGCCATCTTGACCTGAGCATAAATTTGAATCCCTGAATGAGATAGAGCCACTGACAGGGCTGCTTATCACGCTGGCTTCAACATGAGGCCTATCGTCTTTTGCTTCATCTTCAGAGAGATGTAAACCATGTCTGTTGCTGAGTTCTGTAGAATGAGAGATATTAACCATGGAGGTGTCAGGAACTTGACTGTAACTTTTAGACTCTGACAACTCGTGCATGCCATGAAGATTTTGAGAGTCATTGCCCAAATCAGATGCATGATGCTTGCTTGGGGAAGCGACCTCAATGGAGTCATCCCCACAATGTTGGGGATGTGGGTATGCAGCAGAAGATTCTTTCTTTAGCTCTGCTGAAGACAAACATGAATTATGATCAGTAGTTAGTTCTGCAACATCCACCATTATTATCTCCCTACCAGAGGCTCTTATATCAGGCATTGATTTAAGAACGGCATGCTCCACAGGTTCATAGGATTCTTTGTTAACAACACAGCATTGGAGGTCATTAGTGAAGAAAGTTGACTTGTGAGTCTCAAAACCATGATCCTCAACTCTCCCAGGCTTATGATCAGTAGTTAGTTCTGCAACATCCACCATTATTATCTCCTCACCAGAGGCTCTTATATCAGGCATTGATTTAAGAACGGCATGCTCCACAGGTTCATAGGATTCTTCGTTAACACCACAGCATTGGAGGTCATTACTGAAGAAAGTTGACTTGTGAGTCTCAAAACCATGATCCTCAACTCTCTCAGGCTTATGATCAGTAGTTAGTTCTGCAACATCCACCATTCTTATCTCCCCACCAGAGGCTCTTACATCTGGCATTGATTTAGGATCAGCATGCTCCACAGGTTCATAGGATTCTTCATTAACAGCACAGCATTGGAGGTCATTAGTGAAGAAAGTTGACTTGTGAGTCTCAAAACCATGATCCTCAACTCTCTCAGGCTCTTCACTTTGGGAGTCATTGTATGCAATGGACCTATCACCCTTAATTGGTGAGACTACTCCAGCGGGGTCAACACTGGGGTGTGAATCTACAACAGAATCTTCTTCCTTTATTTCTGACAGGGACAAATCTAAAGACAGGACACTGATTGCTTCAACTATATCCACCGTCAATACCTCCCCACAAGAAGCATTAACATCAAGAATTGATTCAGGATTAACATGACCCCTGCCTTCATAGGATTGATCATTAACAACACAGCATTGAGGCTCATCACTGGAAAACACTGGCATTGGAGGACCGCCATCATTGGCTGTCTCAGGCTCTTCAACGGATACAATTAACGTTCCAGTCTCCAAAACACAACCATCAGCTATCTCAGGCTCTCCACTAGATACCACAAGACTAGAAGCCAATGGCTCACCACAACCACCCGAGGAATTTATTAAAGTCACATATCGGCAATCAAAGGAAATAGGCTCCATAGCCTCAACTTTAACATCAATAGGTGCAGATAAAATCCCACTAGATTGAAAAATGACCTGGTCACTTTTCTCTCTCTTAGATTTCACTATACATGGCGCACTTTCAGATGAACTGGAAAAGCTGCTTTCTAATCTGCACTTTCTTTTCTTCTTCCTACTCTTTAAAATTCTGGATTTCCAACTACTAAGGGGCTCCATAGCCTCGAGTTCTTCCAATTCAAATTGTGAGTCATGAGGTTCTTGTTTAGCAGGGGAGCAAGTTTCACTGGTTTGTCCAATCAAACCAGCATTTCGTGAAAGTTTCCTTTTCTTTGATTTGTATCTCTCCTTAAATTGCTTCAGCGTCATAGTACCAAAGTTAACATCGTCTGATTCAGTTTTTCCTCCATCGACAACACTGCTGCAGTTTGACTCCGGAGATTCGCTCTCAATTTTTATTGTTGCTCCTGCAAGCACATGTAGACTTTCAGTCTCCGCCCTGTCACTGTCAATTGACCAGTCCTCGAGCTCAAGTTTTGGTCTAGCCGCTGGGAGCAAATGATGATTTCCAGCCTCTCCAGTCTCATATATATCTTTGAGCTCCTTGAACTTCAGTGCAGGCTTTCCACGAAACACATTCATCATTTTACCGCCTTCAACAGTCTGGATAAAATGCAAATGACTGCAACTCCTTAACTCCATTTGGTGAAACTTGAACTTGTACTTTCCTCACTGTTATGCAGAGCCCAGGATGCAAGCCCTAAAGCAAGATAAACTTTTAATAACGCATGCTAATGCAAGCAATCATTGATGGAGCATAACCACAGGTAAAATACTGTCATCTTTCATTTTGCAGGTGCAAACTTGAATTCAGAGGGTATATTGAAAAGGAGAGATGTGATAAAAGTGCATAAAACCCATTGAAAGGAAATAAATCAGAATAAATGTATATAATTTCGATTAGAGAAGAGAAAACTTAAATCAATCAATTAAGGTATAAGATGCATGAATAAGCATGAGTGGTACTGATAATAATTTACAACTCTTACTTTAAACAGCTACTTTGATATACAAAGTAAATACAAAACCATCAATTCTTCGTCTTATTCCCACTCAATTCACAGAGTTATGTCCACTCTGCATCATATAAAACCATGCAAAAACTGTAAATTACTCTATAAGAGTGAACCCAAGCTCTTAACAACTAACACTTGCAGAATTCGAACCAGACTATATATTTTAATCTTGAAAATCATGAAATGCAAAGTTAAATTACGATTTTTAGTTCATACTCCAAAGAATCTAACATCAAATCACTTCTTAATTCTCCAATTTTTTGCAGTTACAACAAGAAACATACACAATCAGTCTACCCGATTCTTCGTCTATCATACCTCTGTCTCGGCGACCTGAACTACAAAAAAAACCCTAACAGACCTAGTTCGACCGGTTCAGAAAACAAATCGGCCGCCAGAAAGCAGATCTAACCAGAGCTGAAAAGGAATTTACCTGAGATTGAAAATGAAGAATCGAGAAAGGGAGAGAGTTTGGGTTAGCTCGTAAAGTGAGATCTGTGCTAAGGGAGAGAGTGAGGTGCCATGTGATACAGAGGGGAAGGGGAGGAGGGAGACCTGGGGATTGCTTAACATAAAAAGGAACAAATGTGGCGCCAAAGTGTTTTTGGCGCCAACAAGTTGCTGTCTTTGAGGAAATAAAATACGGAAACCCTTGCGTCCAAATAATTTATGCGGATATGCTGAACTACGGAACGGGCTTAGCATCACCCTTGATTTTGATCATCCGGCATTGATTTGTAACGAACGAATCTAATGGGCCACGCTTAAGACCCAACAAATTGCCTGCAATATAAATAGCGTGGCTTTTTTACTGTAAACATCTTTACTGGTCTTCCTCTATATTTTATTGTAAATTATAATAATAAAATTTTAAAATAATTTAATTTAGTTCTTCAGCTTTTTATTTACACAATTGAATTTTTTTAAAACCAAATTGAAGCTCAATTGCATATTTTTTTGGGAGTAAGTATTGAATTAAAAAACAAAGGATTAAAGTAAAAAAACATGGGTAACATAAATGACAGCTTTGAAATTTATTTTAAAATTTTATTTCTTCTCTAGCTTTTTTAATTACCGGGTGATTGGTCTCTATAATTTTAAATAAATACATTTTAATACCAAATTTTATTTTTATTTTTATTTTTTTTAATTCTTTGTGTGTTGAGCAGAGAAGAGGTCATCTAATTTTAGCTTAGAGAAAGATAATTATCATTGTGGAAAATACAGGCCACCAAAACGATCTATTTTTATATTAAAATATTTCATATGATGGGGGGCTTAGAATTAGATGTTTTTTTTTCCTTGAAAACACCTAGAGAAACATATCTAAAGCTCGGGAAGTTTTTTAATTTTTGGTTAATTTCAGGTTTTGAGGCAGATGTTTTGCATTTTTGTAGGTCATAGATTGATTTAACAAGGTTCTTAATGTGTTTCTTAGGTTTTTTTGATAAAAATTTGGTTCAAAATGAGTTTTTGGATTATAAAATCTTGTTTTTTGGGCACACTAGTAATTGGATTCTAAAATTAGATTAATAGATATTGCATTATCTTTTGTATTTTAACAAAGAATGGAGTACACAACTCATCATCCACCCTATTCACTTCAGGGAAAAAAATGGAGGCTCGTGCGTACGGGCCTTTCTTTGCGGGCTAGGTGTTGGGCCTGACTTACCAAACCCATAACGTCTGACCTCATTCTTTTTTATTTTCTATTTTTTATATATAATTTTTTAATCACTACATTTTATATGTATTTTTCAAAATAATTTTTTCATTTGTATTTTAATTAATACCTCTTCTTTGTGATTTTTTTAAAAATTTATTTAACCTTTTTGAAATAATATTTTTTTTAATTATATAGAGTGTTTAATTTTTTTATGAGGTTAATGTGGTTTATCTATAAATTTTTTTATATATTTTATAGATATTAAATTTATTTTTAAAAATAAAAATATTTATTCTTTTACAAATATTTCAATATGTGTAACCTTGGACGAAATTGTTTCTTTTTATTTTATTCAATAGATTTTATGTGTGTGTCTATATATGCTATAAATAGATTTTCATAAATAACTTGTATTGCGATATTAAATATCTTGACCTTCATCCATCTCTAATTTTTTCTAATTTTTCTTTTGATTATTGTTAACGATTTTGATTTATTTATTTACATAAATGATATCAATTTATTTTACTAGATACTTGCATGAGCCTTTTAATTTATACTTTGAATTTTTTTTTTAGAAAATAGCATGCATACTCAAAGTTTTTTTTAAAAAAACTTTACAACATCAAATAACTAATTAGCTATAAATTTAAAATGTATGGGGAATTCACTGTACAAAATATACTATATATCCCCTCACATGACATTGTAGACTATCAAAATGTCTTTTTTTTTTCTTTTTTTTTAACTTGGCCTTTATTGGAAAAAAATTATAAGTCAATTTGTTAAGGGAAGGGTGAGATTGAAATATGAGAGATAAAAAAAAAAAAAGGAATGAGTGACTTTAAAAAGTTTAGGTGAAATATTTATAATCCCCATACTTTTTAAATTATAAATATCAGGTCCTTTTATTTTTTAGAATTTAAAAGCAAAATTAATTTTAATTCAAAATTTTATTTTTTTTATTTTTTAGCTCCAGGTTTGAAAAAAGTAAGAGAAAGTTGTTGGAATTCAACATTAAAAAAAAAATTTATTGACACCAATTCCAATAATAAAAACAACGAATTGGTGTTAGATTATCGCACTTAAATTGGGGGTTAACATTAAAATGTATGGCATCATTGCTCCTACTAAATCCATGTTGTGCCTGTTGATCATGATTTTGGAATGTTTTAACCTGTCTGGTTTGCTTAATACTTTTGTATTTATGTATGTTCAACTAGAAATATTGCCAGGTTCATCACTCATAGTTATGAGCCTAATCTCTGTGCAGTATGTCTTGAGCTCACATAACAATGTCAACCTTGCTTGGGTGCTTTAGACATGCTCTTTTTATTTTTAATTTGTTTAACTCAAGTTGAGGATGATTTGGTATTGTATGTGTATAGATCATAGTTATCAAATCTGACCCGGTGGTTGATCCAGTTAAGGGGCCGGGTCCTAGGTTTCATGGGTCAATTTGGGTCAATCCGGATTAATCCAGAAAATTAAAAAAAAATTTAAAATTTTAATATTTCATATGAAAAAATTAAGAAACAATTCATGTGAATATAGACCATACATGTAAATAATTATAAAATTTTATAATGTAAATAATGAAGTTTAAAAAAATATTTTAAAAAGTTTTTTATTCTACATTGAAAAAATACTATGTTATCCTTTTAAGTTGAAGTATTTAAATTAAAAAAAATTATTCCACATTGAAAAAATATAATTTTTTTCTTATGAACATAAAGTATATATATTAAAGAGTTTCAAATTCTATATTGAAAAGATATTATATTATCCTTTTAAGTTGAAGTATTTAAATAAAATTTTTTTTATCCCATTTAAAAAATACTTAACTTTTTTTCTTGTGAACATAAAGTATATATAAGAAAAAATTTTAAATCTCATATTGAAAAAATATTTTTTTAACATAGAATATATATATTAAAGGATTGTAAATTTTACATTGAAAAAATAAAATATTTTTTAAAATAAAAATAAAATATTTTTTTAAAATAAAAAAGATAATATATAATATAATTCAGGTAGCCTTGGAATTCTTAATATATAATATAATTCAGGTAGCCTTGGAATTCTTTTAATAATACCTGAATTATTTGAAAAATTACTCATTTTTCATAATTTTTAAGACACGTTACCCAAAATAAATAAAAAGATATTTCAAGTTCTTTTCTTAAGAGTACTCACTCCGATTCAGTTGAAGGAAGGGGAAGACAAGAAAAAGAAACAAATATCATTTTCAATGTAACATGTGAGTGATGGGAGTTTTGAGACACAAGCAAAGCACTCCATAAATTACGGACATGTATTTATAGCAAGAGTAGAATGGCATTGTATATGCGAACCTTCAAGACAGGTTAAAAAAAAAAACCCGGGTCTCGTCCGGGTTTGGCCGGATCAACTGGGTTTAGTGAGATTTTTGCACTGGATGGTTTTTTATTTTACCCAGACCGGTTCAGCCATCAGGTCAACCCGCTAGACCGGTTCGGATTTAATACCTATGGTATGGATATAAGTGGTAAGCCATCTAAAATGGAATTGAAAAATATATATTATTCTCATTCCCAAAATTGTTTTCCTGGAAAACGTAAAACCTGGACTGCAATCATTTTGGGCATGCAATTAATTTTACAAGACAAGTTTAAAACCAGGGTAGGGGATGGTTGTGACTAGAAATGGGACATAAAGCAAGCTTCTATAACAACCTTTGTCCGACTTTAGAAAGAATAAAAGCTTATCCCTTTTATTTTAAGTGTGAAGAGGTGCGCAACATATCTAAAACTCAGTTTCATATGGACGGCGAGCGGGGATATGGCTTCCGAAGCATTGACCCTCTTTTCTTTTCTCTAGTCCTAGGTACTGAATATTTTTGTAGTACAAAGAGAATGGAGGTGCTTGTATTTATTCATAAAAATATCACTACTTAATTCAATAGTTATTTTATATATTTTTATCCGACCATTAATACTTTCTCGAGACCTTTTCAAACTCTGATTAACCTAAATTTTTAACTTAAAAAAGAATAATAAATTTAAAGACTCATAAAATTTATCTCAATCCAACGGACAGATTGAAAGATATGTTTAATATCGTAAAATTGGATAGTATAAAGTTTTACGTAAAAAATTATAAATTTTACATGCTATTTTATTTACTTAAATCAACATGATTTCTAAACTAATTCATTGAAGACTCTCATCCATGATCATTATAAAATTTTCCTTAGAGATTTCACCACTTTCAGCCAAATAGTGCGATTGTACGTATTATTTATATCGACGATCAATCTTTGTCGCACGTAAGGTGATACATTAATTTATTTGGAACTCCCTTCTATATTTTCTCTAATTATCTTCACTCCAAATTTATAGAAATTATTACTTTAAAATAATTATTTTACCCAATCAGGTTGTTTACATAATTTATCACTTATTAACACTCCACTTACCTATTTTATTACTTATTTCATCCAAAATTAAAGTTAAATTACCAAAAGTGTTTATCCCCCTCTATAATAATTGTTCTTCTTAATTATCATTTCTCAATCAAAATTTACTATATTTAGCATTGAATTAACAGTTTTGGGTTGGGGGTTACAAAATATATTGTTTTATTAAATACCATTCAATTTTGCACTTATTTAAAAAATATTATAGTATTTTTTATAATATTATCAATCATTTTGTTAATTATTATATATGAACCTATAAATAAAAGTAATTTAAATTTGTGATCATGAATTTTCAATAAAAATAAATTTATATTTTGTTATTTTTGTTATAAATTTTAAACAAGATTTTCTCATATTAATGTTTTTTTATTCAATTGCATAAAAATATAAAAACTTGATTTTTAGATCATGATAAGTTTTAATTTTAAAAAATAATGCTTATGATAAAAAATGTTTCCTTAAAAAATAAATGCATTAATAAGCAAATGTAGTTTTGATTGACGAGATGGGTTTTTTTCTAGTTCTTTTAAACTTTTATGAAAAAAATTAATTTAATTACTGTTACTTTTTATTAAAAAAACATGCTATTTAAAAAAATGTTTTGGTAGAAAAATACATGAATAAAAAAGAATAATTTGTTTAATAAGATATAAATAATTTAAAATTTTTAGTTGTAGTCTTTTATAAAAATTAGATATTTTAATTGTAAAATAAGTAAATAAAAAAAGATTTAAAAAAATGATCTCATGACATCGCGCATGTCATGGCGTGCGCAGTGTTGAATGACGGATCTGTCTTCCGGGTTGAGGAGGTTTTGAACGTGCTGGAAATAATCATTAAATTATGATTTGAATGGTTGATGAGTCATCACCTAATATTATGATCCCTAAGAAAACTAATGATCTGCAAAAGTTTGGGTAAGGGGACTAGTTGTGGATGAGAAAGACGTATCATCTCTAGTGCACCTTACCTATGATATGCCGCATTATTTATTGATTTTTTTATATAGTTCATGTTTTTATATGTTGATTTGTTTAAGATTCAATATAGATCCTTCTCAATAAGGATGTATCTGACTTAATTGGTGAAAAAAATAAGTTTGGAGCCTAATTTGAGTCAATTCATAAAGACTAAAAGAATAAGGATTTAATTGAAACTTTGAAGAGCCAAATCAGTGCAATCAGGGATTCAATTGAAAGAAATTAAAGCTTAACGGCTGTTGGAGGGTCAAAATCAAAGATTTTCATGACCAAGGACCAACATGCAAAAAAAACATAACTTCAGGGACTAAAATATCAAAGCAGGGGCCCTTTTAAAAGAAATTGAAAGTTTAATGCTTATTAGAGATCAAATTGAACAAATTAGAAACCAAGAACTAATTTGAAAAAAGCGCTTGAATTAGAGGAGGCAATTTGAAATTGACAAGGACGAGTTTCATTAAATTAAAAGTTCAAGAGATAATCATGGGTGAAATTAAAAGAAATCAGAAGAATAGGGATAAAATTAAATTTTTTTCCAAATCCCAATTTTTAAAAACCCGAACTTCTAGGGTTTAACCAAAACAGCATTGACACGATCAAAGAGTTGATGGCTTCTCCCAAGTATAGGAGCGTCGAAGTAATAAATAACTCGGCAAGACCGGGATCGAACCACAAGGAGGTTAACTATATAAACTACAAATAAAGAAATAAATAATAACAGAAAAGGAGTTGAAGAGAGTTTTGAGATGTGATATTGATGCAAGGATTTAAACAAATATAAAACAATTGTCAAGGTTAGAGAATCCACTAATGGTATTTCAAATAAGTATAGTATAAACTCTTTTTATTACGCAACTAGAAACCACACACAAAGGAGGTTCCAATCGGATTATAAATTGTTAACATGATTACATTAATTATCTTATTCGAGTAATGCCAATACTTGTAAATATTATCAGGTATTCAAGGTGATAATTTATGTTAACAATAAATCAAGTTCCTTTCATAGCTTAAGTGTCGGTTATACCATACAGTTGGGCTATGAAAGTGCCAAGTATTTATTGTATCAAGGGGTGTTCAACACAAATCTAAATTAATCATTTAACAAGCAAGGTATTAAAAGTGAATAAGATAACAAATACAAAGCATGTTAATATCAAACATTAAAGTCCATGTTGAGTTTATACTATACTTATTCTTACACCATTAGTGTAACATTTTCACCTTGACATAATAAACTTAGCTGAGCATTATGAATAAGAGAAACATAGATAAACAAGAGGAGAACATGATTATATAAGTATAATAAAGAAAATAAAAGGCATAAACAAGAGATTAATGAAAACAAAACTTAAGCATTACAAAAATATAAAGAGAGAAAGAACATGATCTTGATTTGAAAACTAAGATGCCTAAATGCATGGCAAATGTCTCCTTTTATAGGTCAAAATTCAGAACTATTGATTTGATGACTAATTGTTGAGGGGGTAGCCACATCTTAACTTAGTGACAATCCTTATCTTGTTGTTTGAACAAAACATCATTGCTAACATCAGAATTTGAATAGATAGTCTTCATAAAAGTTCTGAAAAATTGTCTCAGCTTTCCAACAAAACAAGAATCAGCGCATTTGGACTTCTAGAACTCAAGATATGGGCTGAACACTGAACAGTATCTAGGCTGTAGGACAAATTCCAACTTCTCTGTTGTTGCTACAATTTGAACTTGAAAACGGTCCTTTTGAATCTTGGGCTCTTCATAAAGTTTTAGGACTATGTCTTAGCTTTCCATCCATATAAACCAGACCTAAATCCAAGTTCTACAACTTTAGCTATGATCCAATAACTGAATGGTGTTCCAATTTGAATTCAACCAGCATCTCTTTTCTAAACTTAACCCTCTCTTTGTCTTCTCAACTTCAGTGGTTAAACTCATCAATCAATCCTTTGATTTATATGATAAGCCTGCATTTAAAATGAATATTTACCATAAATTAAATGTATCTTATATTATCAGACTTGTTATTATAAAACATGTTTTTAGTTAAGGAGTTATTGATACTTCAAGTGCAAAATGATGATATAAAACCTTGATAAAAATGCACTTTTAAGAACCAATCACCCCCCAGCCAGTTTATTACTAATCCCTAGTAATCAAAGCGTTAAAATAGAAAAACAATTTGCAAGTTCCACAAAACAGGGCATTCATCATTCAACTTTCATTAATCTATCTAAATAAACAAGCTCTTATTAAATTTATATATCTGCTTCATACTGTTGAAACAAGATATTAATAAACCTTCTTTTTATGTACTCAATGTATGAAAACATAGATGATGAAGCTTTTATTGGAAGAAAACAATATTTTGTTCTAATATTTTTCTAAGGTTAACTTTATTGGGTTGAGATTATTTTTTTTCTTTTTCTTTTTCTTTTCTTTTTTTAAATATATATACATATAACTTAAAAAAAAATATATCTTTAACCCATGTAACGAGCTTTTGGCTAATGACTCCCAGACCAGTTGGTCTTCGGGCATTAGGTGTTGAGACACCCCTACGAGCTTAGTAACTCGGGTTACAGATACTGATACGTAGATAGTGTAATGTTTGATTCCCTTAAGCTTTTCTCCTTAACCCATGCAACAAGCACTAGGCCAATAACTCCCAAGTTAGTTGACTTTAGGGTATTAGGTGTTAAAACACCCCTTCAAGCTTAATTGCTTAGGTTAGGGAGGCTACGAAACCTAACTTATCTACGTTTTTATTATCATCAATATTTTGTTTTTTTTTTGCAAAATATATATTATCCCTTTCCCTTAGTTGTTACCTTTAACATAAAAACATAAATAATATAATAATCCAATATGCAACCCACAATCATATGTTAAAGTGTGTGTGTGAAAATGAAGGTTTAAGAATACTTGTTAAATGAGTATATGAGCAGAATCAAGTGATAACAATACGAGAGTTTATAAAGCTGAATATTTCAAGAAGTATTCTGATAGACCTTGATAATAATATTTACTAAGTTGTGTCTCAAGAGTCAATAAAATTCCTCCTTACTCTGTCATCCTAATAATAGTTTTGTCAAATGATTTTAATAATAGCAAAAACAATTAGTAAGTTAGTTTTTTTTTATGTCAACTACTACCCTCCCCCCAACCAAAATGAGACATTGTCCTCAATGTCCTAAAGTAGAAAGATAGAGTATAGAAGACATCACAAGAAACAGTGAACACTGACATACCTGAAACACACTTAAACAAATATAAGAAATAACAAAATAAAATAATATGCTATTAATAAAATCAAAGGACACAAGGTTTCTTAAACGAAGGCTCAAATCCAATCTAAGCTTTTACAACTTTCTATAGTTGACTAATTTATGCGACTCATGGAGGGATCAATTACAGGGATGAAAGATTGTAGTTGGTCAATCAATCGTTCAACAGTAGAAGCAGAGATTATGATTTGTCGTGCCGAAGATGTTAGAAATTCCTGTTCCACAGCTTGATCAAGAAAAGACAACAAATTATCATAAAAACTATTAACATTTAACAAACCTATAGGTTTATGGTGAATGTGCAGTTGAGCCCAAGAGGAAACATGAAAGATCTCTTCCAATGTGCCCAGACCATCTGATAAGGAAATGAAGGTGTCAGACATTGTGGAGGCTTGTAGTTCCTCTCCAATTGTTTTTCTAATGATGTCCCCTTTTGCTAAAGCTTTGAGGATGACCCCCAAAACTTAACTGCCTCCTAAAAATGCAGCTATTGACACACCCCCCATTAACCCAAGGCTGCCTCCTCTATACACTAAATTAATCTTTCTCTCAGCTAGTACATGACCAAGATGATTTGCTGATTCTAAAAACTCCTTTTCTTTTCCAGGACTGGATCCACTAAAAACACAAGTATTTCTTATTTGATGACTTGAGGAACTTGCCATGTCTACACACTTTTATATCTGTTGAATGTATGAGTTGAGTAGAAATGAAGGGAAGGAGAGAAGATTTTATAGATGAGAAATTAAAAATGCAATCATACCACCTATATATAGGCTAGCTGGAGTCTCACTTTTTTCTATCTCTTTTTTTTTTGTGAAAACATGTGTATGTACAAGTAGTTGTGATTGTGGCTCATTTCTTCCCTTGGTTTTACATCCAAGAACGGCTTAAATGCCCTCAATGGGTCGAGGATAGGCTTTCTATCTAGTTTTCTTAAAAACTGGCAAACATGGTCTTTCTTAGTCAGATTCCCAAGACTATATAGAGCATGTTCTTTATGGAATTGTGGCCATAAATCATGAATTGCATGATGCACATCTCCATTAGGATGCGTCTCAAGAGTCAATAGAAGATTATCCAAAGACCCCTTACTCAAGCCATCCTTAATGAACTATATTTTATCTTCACGGTTTACAGATACCATTCCTAAAGAACGACATTTTGCATTAGAAGTCCATCTAGCACATCTGTGACAGACTTTCAATCGTTTTGCAAGACGTTTCTTTGCAAAAGTGTTTTTACCTGTTCCAGGCATGTATGAAATGAAAGAATTGGAGGACTCACCTAATAATCGGACCTTTGCTTCAATTAGCCAACGAATATCTTCAGGAATTCCATGATTCATTAACAACCTCAATCTTTCACACCTAGCACAGTAAATTTTTGCAATAGCATTTGGAGGCAAAACGGGAAAATACTTTTTCAATTTTTCAAGAGTGGTGTCCATTTTCAAATGAGAATTGGAGAAGATATGCAAAGAAATGAGAAAGAGCAAAGAATTGCACAAATATATACATGGATATCAGTTATCATGGGAAACTAAAAGAACCGACTTAAGAGTCTCAGAGTACCGTTATCCACCATTTGATCGGGGTTGGAGAAAGACTAGCAAAATAAGAGTCACACTAAAAAGAAACACAAAAACAATGTGAGAAAAAAAATAATCAACCTTTATGTCGCACGTGTGCGGCATCGTGGCGATCGCCCACCACCCTCATCATCAGGTGTGGAGTGTCTATCTTGGCAAATATAGGAAGACAAGGAATTCTTGTCTTTTATCAGTGGAAAAAATGGAATGGGAGTCGCCACCTAGTATTATAGTCACTAGGAACTCTAACTGGTTTCAGAGATCAGGTATGGAGACTGATTGCGTAAAGTAAAGGTATTAGCACCCCAAATATGCCCTATCTAAGGTAAGCTGCATTGTTTTATTGTCTGATAAAAATCTAAGGTCTTATCATGTCGGTCCTTCTATGGTTCAAGAAAAGCCCTCCTCAGTAAGGAGGTTTTTATCTTATGGGGTAAAACCTAACCGGTCTAATGTCTATCAAAGAACTATCTTTTTAATATCAGGAATACGTTTTACATATAAATTCGTAATCCTAGATATTAAAACCAAAACAAAATATTTTTTTTGATTTTTTTGAAATATTGGCCAAGTTCTCATGACTTTAATAAACTGGTTATTAAAGCCAAAATGCATGTTAAAATATAAAATATATTTTTTGAAGTTTTCTTTGTTGTATAAAAATACAATATGATTTTTTTAGCTTTGAGAGACTTGGCCGTATGCATGAAAACAAATTTTTTTTTGAAACCGGGTATTTTAATACCGGATTTGTATCTTTATGATATAAAATATAGACCAATATTAATCAAAATGATGTAGAAAAACACGCGGGAAAATCCTGAATTTTCCAAAATGATTTTTGATTTTTTTTGGGGCCGGGTCGACCTAAAAAGCGACTGGACCGAAATCAGCCCAAAAATGTAATCAGGTTTCCTTTCTACAGGGCTGGACTCAGCCCAGCCGCGTGGGCTAGGCTGATGTCCCAGCCCGCAGCAACCATGAACTGGTTATTGTGCATGAACACAGTAACCAATTAATTAATTAGCCGGTTACTGTGCGCATGCACAATAACCAGCTAATTATTCTTCTTTCCCCTCATTTTGTCTTTCGTTTCTACTCTTTCGGTCCCTTTTTCTTCACCCCTTTTTCTCTTGAAAAATTGTTGTTTCTCTCTTTCGGTCTCACCTTTCTCTCTCAAAGAACTATCAGACTCTCTCTCTCTCGGTCTCCCTTCCTCTTTTTCTCTTTCCCCCTCTTTTGTCCTCTCTTTTTTCTTCCTTTCGGGATAGTATTTATAGGGGCAGGGGAAGCAGGGTTGACCCTACCCCGTCTCATCGCTGACCATGCATGGGGCGCACATGCCTCCTGCTCTGCCACGGCGCCATCAGAGGTGGCCAATGGAGGCGTCGCTTGCGGGTCACGGCTTCTCTGTCATCTCATCATGAGGCGGGTGGGGTCTGATTTTGGTTGTAACAGAGCATGTGGGAAGGGAGAGGAAGAAACAAGGAGAAGAAAACAAAAAAAACATCTCTCTCCCTGCTGCATGTCTAAGGGAAGAAGAAGAAACAGTGCCGCCTCAAAACGACACTATTTCGTTTTTTTTTTTAAATATGCATGAAACGGCGTCGTTTTTTTTTCAAAATGCCCCATTTCATTTAAAGGAAACTGGCGCAAAAGTGTCAAATTTCAAGTCAGTCCTTTAATTTGCGCGATTTTCAGTTTGGTCCTTAGTTTTGGATTTCTTTAATCAAGTCCCTAATTGGCCATCAAACTTCAATATTTATGTAATTAAGCCCCCAATTTGACCAAATCAACTCTAAAAAATTATAATTTGACCCCAGAACTTTAATTTCTTCCAATTAAAGCCTAAATTGACTTAAAAAATATTTTTTTTTCAATCAACCCTCTATAAATTCAATTAAACCTTCAATAAAATTTAATTTAGTGCATCAACATCTAATTTTGGAATTTGCTTCCTCAAATTGAATTTTCTTTGTCATCAGGGCTATTATTAGTCAATAAAATAATGTCAAATTTTAATTTTTATATTTTTAAACCTCCTCAACCAAATTTTGATTATTTTTTGAGCGTTCTGACATCCTCTTTTCATTGTTGTATTATTTTTATTTTTTATTTTTTTTAAAGAGAGAGGAAAAAATGTATATTAGGGAATAACCCAAAAATGGGTTATGACACTTTATATACAAGATAATTCAAACCAATGGATTCATTTTCACTAGGATAATTATCAAGGTAAGCTTTCAAATGATGTCCATTTACCTTAAAAACATTGTCATTCTTTGGATTCTCAATATCAAAGGCCCCATAAGGATACACATGTTTCACAATAAATGGACTGCTCCATCTTGATCTTAGCTTTTCAAGAAATAAATGGAGTTGAGAATTATAAAGCAAAACTTTTTGACCAACATCAAATGTTTTTCTCAAGATTCTCTTGTCGTGAAACTCTTTAATTCTTGCTTTATAAATGTTTGAATTCTCATATGCATCATTTCTTATTTTCTCATGCTTATTTATTTGTAACTTATGCAGCTGGCTAGCATCATCAAGGTTTGAATTGAAAGCTTTGATAGCCCAATAAGCTTTATGTTCAAGTTTCACGGGCAAGTGACAAGATTTTTCATAGACCAACCTATAAGGTGACATACCTAATGATGTTTTAAAAGTAGTATGATAAGCCCAAAGTGCATCATTAAGTCTTAAAAACCAGTCTTTCCTATTAGGGTTCACTGTTTTTTCCAAGATTTGTTTGATCTCCCTATTAGCAAGTTCTACCTGTCCACTTGTCTGAGGATGATAAGGGGTGGCAACTTTGTGTGTGATTTCATATTTCTTCATTAAAGACTCAAATGACTTGTTATAGAAATGTTTTCCACCATCACTTATCATGGCTCGAGGGATTCCAAATCGACTCAAAATATTTTCTTTCAAAAACTTTATCACTGTTTTGTGATCATTGTTTCGACTTGGAATTGCCTCTATCCAGTTTGAAACATAATCTACTACGACTAATATGTACAAGAAACCAAATGATGGAGGAGATGGACCCATGAAATCTATACCCCAACAATCAAAGATCTTAATGACAAGAATAGGATTTAAAGGCATCATGTGACGTTTTGAAATAGATCCCAACCTTTGATAATTTTCACAAGTCTTGTAGAATGCATGTGAGTCCTTGAACATGGTGGGCCAATAAAATCCACTTCGTAAGATTTTTGCAGTTGTCTTTCTTGATGAGAAATGATCTCCACATGCCTCAAAATGACAAAATTTAATGACACTACTTACCTCATTATCAGGAATGCATCTTTGAAATATTTGATCAGGACAATATTTGAATAAATAAGGGTCATCCCAATAAAAGTTCTTCACTTTGTTCAAGAACTTTCTTTTGTCTTGGGTACTCCAATAAGCTGGCTATTGTCTTGAAACAAGAAAACTAACAATATTAGCAAACCAAGGCATTGTAGTGACAGAAAGTAAAGATTCATCAGGAAAGTAGTCATCGATTGGTGTGATGTCAGATCTCGAATCTGTTGTCAATCTTAACAAATGATCTGCGACAATATTTTTGGTGTCTTTCTTGTCTTTGATTGTGATATCAAATTCTTGAAGTAACAAAATCCATCGCACCAATCTAACCTTAGAATCCTTCTTAGAAAGAAGATATTTCATTACTGCATGATCACTAAAAACAACAACAGGTGAGCCAACAAGATGAGATCTGAATTTTTCACATGCAAATACTACTGCAATTAATTCTTTTTTAGTGGTAGTGTAATTCATTTAAGCACTATTTAAAGTTTTACTTGCATAGTAAATCACATAAGGTTTCATATCTTTTCTTTGTCCTAAGATAGCACCCACGATATAATCACTAGCGTCACACATTATTTCAAAAGGTAATGACCAATAAGGAGGTTGAATGACAGGAACAGAAATAAAAAAGTTTTTAAGTTTAACAAAGGCTTCTTCACAATGTTCAATCCATTCAAAAATATTATCCTTTGTTAGAAGATTACTCAATGGCTTAGATATTACACTAAAATCTTTGATGAACCTTCTATAAAAACCAGCATTTCCTAAAAATGGTCTAACATCTTTAACAAATATTGGTATTGGTAAATTGGCAATTAACTCGATTTTAGATTTGTCAACCTCAATTCATGTTGATGAAACAATGTGACCAAGTACAATGTCGTTTGTTACCATAAAATGATATTTTTCTCAATTCAGCACAAGATCTTCTCTTCACACCTGTTCAAAACTTTTTCCAAGTTAGTTAAACAATCATCAAATGAATCACCAAAAACAGAAAAGTCATCCATAAAAATCTTAAGAAAACATCCAACCATATCACTAAATATACTGAGCATGCATATTTGAAATGTGGCTGGTGCATTACATAATCCAAAAATCATTCTTCGATATGCAAACATACCAAATAGACATGTGAATGTGGTTTTCTCTTGTTCTTTAAATGCAATTTCAATTTGATTGTAACCTGAATAGCCATCTAGGAAACAATAAAATTCATGACCTGCAACTCTTTCAAGGATTTGATCCATGAAAGGTAAAGGAAAATGATATTTTCTAGTCATTGAATTAAGTTTCCTATAGTCAATGCACATACGCCAACTAGTAATAGTCTTAATTGGAATTAACTTATTTTTTCATTTGTTATCATAGTGACTCCAGACTTTTTAGGTACAACTTGGGTAGGACTTACTCATTTGTTGTTAGAAATAGGATAAATGATTCCATTATCTAAAAGCTTAATGGCTTTATTTTTCACTACTTCTTTCATATTAGGATTAAGCCTTCGTTGCATTTCTCTAGAGGGTTTAGCATTTTCCTCTAAATACATTATGTGTGTGCAAATCAAAGGACTAATTCCTTTTATGTCAGCTATGGTCCATCCTAATGCATTTTTGTGCATTTTCAGAGTTTGTAATAACTTACCTTCTTGATGTGCATTAAGTTTGGAAGAAATTATTACCGAAAAAGTTTCATTTTCTCCTAAAAATGAGTATTTGAGATTGAATGGTAACGACTTCAAATCAAGTTTTGGTGGTTGAACACTTGAAGGTATGAACTCAATTGATTGTGGTCGCAATTCCTCAATTTTTGGTCTCCAATTACTTGCCTTTGATTCTTCTTGAAAATAAACCATTTAGAAATCGTCAAATTCATCAATCTCAGTTTCACTAGAAGTGGTTTGAAATTGATCATGAACTAATTTTTCAATAAAGTCCACTTCGTGTAAATCATTATCATTTCTAGGTTGTTTGCAAATGTTGAAAATATTCATCTCCAATGTAATGTTTCCAAAAGATAACTTCATCACTCCATTTCTACAATTAATCAATGCATTAGAAGTTGCAAGAAATGAACGTCCTAAAATAACAAGAATTAAATTATATGCTTCAACAGGTTGTGTATCCAAGACAATAAAATCCATAGGATAAATGATTTTATCATCTTGTTCTGACATATCGTCAACTATTCCTCTAGGCACTTTTATAGATCTATAGCAAGTAAAAGAGTTACAGAAGTTGGTTTTAGCTCACCTAAATTGAGACTTTGAAAAACCGAATATGGAAGTAAATTCACACTAGCTCCAAGATCAAGTAAAGCTTTTTTCAATTTTATGTTCTCCAATAAAGTATGAAATTGTAGGACAATCAGGATCTTTATATTTCAAAGCATTATTGTTTTGAAGAATAGCATTTACTTGTTCGGCTAAAGAGGCTTTCTTTTTCACATTCAGTTTTCTCTTCACAGTGCACAGATCTTTCAAAAATTTAGTATAAAAAGGTACCTGTTTAATAGCATCTAACAAAGATATATTGATCCTTACCTGTTTGAAAGTTTCAAAGATTTCAGAGTTGTGATTGACTTTCCTTTGTTTGGTCATGGCATGAGGAAATGGAAGTGCTGGTGGGGAATCAGTCTTTTCTTTGCAAAGTTCATATTCAAACCCTTCCTTACTCTTAGAGATTAACTCATCATCTTTCTTACAAGGTTCAAGAGTGGGTTTTTCAATAACCTCACCACTGCAAAGAGTGATGACTGATTTGACTTGATCCATGTGTTGGCTTTCGGAACTACTTACATTTGCATTGTATTGCCCATTTGGATTTTGTTGTGGTTGAGATGGAAACTTACCTTTCTCTTAAAAACTGAGAGCAGATGTGAATTTTGTAAGAGTATCTTTAAAATCTGTCATGCTTTGAGCAAGTTGAGTGTTAATTGTCTCTTGCTTTTCAATGAATGCATGCAATGTTTCCTCAAGATTTCTTCTAGGAGATGGAGCATAAGGAGGTGCATATCCATGAGAATTTTGAAAATTATGGTGTGCTTGAAACGATGGTTGTGAAGTTTGTGCATTATTGTTATCATTCTTCCAACTGAAATTTGGGTGATTTCTCCAACCAGGGTTGTATGTTTGCGAGTATGGGTTTTGATTGGGCATTTGGAAACTGTTTAAAGCATGGACTTGTTCATGGAGGCATTCCTTGAAATAAGGTAAAGTTGGACAGTCATTGGTTTAGTGTTCATTGGTTTCACAAATTTGACACACAATGTCTTGAACAGATTTTAATTGACCACTTCTTTTCAATTCTAGTGCCTCAACTTTTCTAGCTAAAGATGCAAACTTGACTTGGAGGTCATGATCTTCCCTAAGGTTATGCATTCATCCACTAGATGTATGAGGTTAAGTTTTACTTGGTGCCTCATATGTGTCTGTAGTGTCCCAATTTTGAGCATTTTCAACTAGCAAGTCTAGGTACTCCATTGCTTCATTAGGGTCTTTATCTTTAAAAGTTTCATTGCACATCAATTCTACTATTTGTCTATGTTTAGGTGTTAACCCTTCATAAAAATATGAAATCAATCTCCATGTTTCAAAACCATAATGAGGGCAAGTATTAAGCAAGTCTCGATACCCATCACAACATTGGTAAAATGTTTCTCCTGGTTTTTGAGTGAAAGTGGTGATTTGTCTTTTGAAAGAGTTTGTTTTGTGAGACGGAAAAAATTTCATCAAAAATTGTTGTTGTATTTCATCCCAAGCACGAATGGATCCTGGTCTCAAATTTTATAGCCATGTTTTAGCTTTATCTTTTAATGAAAAAGGAAAAAGCTTTAATCTGAAGGTGTTCATGCTACAATTTAAGTCATTATAAGTGTTACAAACTTCTTCAAATTCTCTCAAATGCAAGTATGGATTTTCTAGATCTAAGCCATGAAAAGAAGGTAAAAGTTGAATAATACCTGGCTTAAAATTGAAGTGAGATGCATCAAGAGGGAAAACTATACACGAGGGTGCACTTGTTCTTGTAGGATTCATGTGGTCTCTAAGTGTTCTAACTCGATTATTCTCATTATGAAGCAACTGGTTATCTTCTTCAGCTATATTTTTCTGAAAATGATGAGGATACCCTACAAAGTCTACCATTTAATGTACATGACCAAACTTTCATGCACGTGTAGAAAGAGAATAAAAGGAAGAAGAAAATAAAAGAAAAGGAAACAAAACAAAAGAAACAAAAGTTAGATAAAGAAAAGTGAAAAGAGAAAATAAAATAAATATTATAATTTATACAGGAATTTACCTCCCCGACAACGGCGCTAAAAACTTGACACGATCAAAGAGTTGATGTCTTCTTCCAAGTGTAGGAGTGTCGAAGTAATAAATAACCCGACAAGACCGGGGTCAAATCACAGGGAGGTTAACTGTATAAACTACAAATAAAGAAATAGATAATAACAGAAAAGGAGTTGAAGAAAGCTTTGAGATGTGATATTGATGTAAGGATTTAAACAAATATAAAACAATTGTCAAGGTTAGAGGATCCACTAATGGTATTTCAAATAAGTATAGTACAAACTCTTTTTATTATGCAACTGAAAACCACACACAAAGGAGGTTCCAATCGGATTATAAATTGTTAACATGATTACATTAATTATCTTATTCAAGTAATGCTAATACTTGTAAATATTATCAAGTATTCATGGTGATAATTTATGTTAACAACAAATCAAGTTCCTTTCATAGCTCAGGTGTCGATTATACCATATAGTTGGGTTATGAAAATGCCAAGTATTTGTTGTACCAAGGGTTGTTCAACACAAATATAGATTAACCATTTAACAAGGAAGGTATTAAAAGTGAATAAGATAACAAATACATAACATGTTAATATCAAACATTAAAATCCATGTTGAGTTTATACTATTCTTATTCTTACACCATTAGTATAACCTTTTCACCTTGACATAATAAACTTAGCTGAACATTATGAATAAGAGAAACATAGATAAACAAGAGGAGCACATGATTATATAAGTATAATAAAGGAAATGAAAGGCATAAGCAAAAGATTAATGAAATCAAAACTTAAGCATTACAAAAATATAAAGAGAGAGAGCAAGAACATGATCTTGATCTGAAAACCAAGATGTCTAAATGCATGGCAAATGCCTCCTTTTATAGGCCAAAATTCAGAACTATTGATTTGATGACTAATTGTTGAGTGGGTGGCCATATCTTGACTTGGTGATAATCCTTATCTTCTTGTCTGAACAAAACGTCATTGCTAACATCTGAATTTAAACAGATACTCTTCATGAAAGTTCTGGGAAATTATCTCAGCTTTCTAAAAAAATAAGAATCGGTGCATTTGGACTTCTAGAACTCGAGATATGGGCTAAACACTGAACAATGTTTGGGTTGCAGGACAGATTCCGACTTCTCTGTTGTTGCTACAATTTGAACTTGAAAACGATCATTTTGAATCTTGGACTCTTCATGAAAGTTTTAGGCCTATGTCTTAGCTTTCTATCCATATATACCAGAACTAAATCCAAGTTCTACAGCTCCATTTATGATCCAATAACCGAATGGTGTTCCAATTTGAATTCAACCGGCATCTCTTTTCTAAGCTTAGCCCTCTCTTTGTCTTCTCAATTTCAATGGTTAAACTCATCAATCAATCCTTTGATTTATGTGATAAGTCTGCATTTAAAATGAACATTTATCATAAATTAAAGGTATCTTATATTATCAAACTTGTTATTATAAAACATGTTCTTAGTTAAGGAGTTATTGATACTTTAAGTGCAAAATGATAATATAAACCTTGATAAAAATGCATTTTTAAGTACTAATCAGGCATCATCCAAGATACTGTGCATCTTTCGTCTTCAGTTCTAGCTGGTCAAGTAGGCATTTTTTAGGCGAATGGACATGATAACTTTGACCACCTTTTAGTCTCTAATCATCATCAATTGATAAATGAGTTTGCTCTCTTCACGGTGGTTCCACCCTTGTTCGATGTTTATACCTCACCTGCCACGTGGAAGCCTTCAACTTCTTGTCCCAAGTCAGCTTTGACTCGTTCAAAAATTTTGACAATTTTTTTGTCCAACTTTGAATCAATGGAAAAAGAGTTTTAGGTCTCCAAATGAAGTGTGGTTTGATTCTAATTAAAGGAAAACATCACCTCTACAACATTCATTGTTGAGTTTGTTCTAATAACCTCTCATCAATCATGTTTAAATTGAAGAAAAGGCACCATTAGTTAGCCATTTTTTGGATTAGTTTCAGATCTGTTTGCCAACCCTTTCTAGAAGCTCTTATAATTTGTTAGGGACCTAGAAACGAGGAAAACTAATAGAAAAGAGGAAAAAAAGAATCCTTAATAGAATGGAGAGGTGAATCCTCTACATGCTAGTTCAGAATACCACCAAGAGGAAGATGGTTTGTAATCTCTTGCCTGTAGAAAGGCTATAAAAGGATGAGAAATGAAAAAAAAAATTAGAGAAAAGAAAAGGAAAGGAAAAAAGAAGAAGAAAAGAGAGGTAACAATCTTTAGGCTTTTGGAATAAAAAAGGATAGAAGGAAAGAAAGAAAGAAGGTGCTAAGAAAAGAAGGGGGGATTCTTGGTCATTTATAGCTCGAATAGAAGCTAGGAATCCAATTGATAATCAACAAGGAATCAAAAAGAAAACCCACTGTTCCTATTTGTCTAGGTAAGTCTTCAACTCTTAATGAGGGGGTGGAGCTTAATGAGCACACCCCCCCTCTTTTTTTTTTTTTGATCAAATATAAGAATACATTATAGATCAAAAGTAACAATGCTGAAAAACAACAAATATAGAGAAAATATATACAAAAAAGATCAGAAGAAGGGACAAGCCCCCTTGAAACCAGATAGGAAAACACCTAGAAAGCAACAACCCGCAACCAAATAAAATTAAAAACAAAAGCCAGGAAACAGCCAAAGCAAATTACAACTACTAGCCAGGACAGTAGTAGACGATGACTCCTCCATGTAGAGACGTAGACTCTTCCATGCAAGATAAGAGCAACCCAACTACCAGCCATCCAAGCAAAAAACAAAGAAATATCTCATCCATGCAGAGACGAACCATCATCCAAAACGGAGGCAATCTTTGAGGCTTATCATGCAGGGACGAAGAACTTTCTGCCAGCCATGCAGAGATAGTTACCAGCTATCCATGCAAAGCACGCTCATTCATGCAGAGACGTGGAAAGTCATCCTTGCAAAGACAGAGACAACCCAGCTAAATTCCAGCGAGAACACATTAATACACTAGCATCCAAGAACAGTGGGCATTAGCTCTTCCATGTAGATACAAGGAACAGTGAACGCGAGAGCATGTAGATAGATGTCCAAAGATCAACCAAAAAACAAAGGACCGATGTCAACAAAAGCGGCTAGCAACTGAATCACCAAGCAAATAAGGCCACATGCAAGCCATTTCATCATCACGTCTAGAGAACTAAGTATAGCCAATCAGAAGCGCTCCCACCCATCCAAGCTAAATGAAAGATTCATTAATGCTTGTTACGTAAAACGCATGCATGCGCATGTAAGACCATGTAGAAGAACATCAACCAACCTAAAATTAAACTGTAGCTCCTTAGGAACTCTACTGGAAAACCAACCTTATTCTCCCATAGAGAAGGAAGAACCACATAATACCCATAACCTTTAAGCATCAAGCAGGCACAAAAGAGTCCAGCCCTCCAGCTCACCAAATCACCAAAGAACTACAAAACAGCCTACATCATCCTCTAAAAAGCACAACAACCGAAAGACTCATACACAGGAGAAATCACCAAGCAACATTGATGAGGGAATAATCCTTCTCATGAAAATGAAGAATCATGTAGAAGATGATTTGGAATTTTTGAAAGAGTAGGGTAGGTGAAGTACTCTCATCATCGAATATTCTTTTATTTCTTTCCTCCCAGATCAGGTAGACTAAAACACAAAGAGAAACTCTTCACATTCTAGCTTTCAAGTTCTTCTTTTTACTAGGAAGACCTCGCACTGCACTATTGAGGGTAGACATACGCCTGCTTATTTTCAGCCAGGATTTTATTTTTTATTTTCAGCCAGAATTTTTGAAAGAGTAGGGTAGGTGAAGTACTCTCATCATCGAATATTCTTTTATTTCTTTCCTCCCAGATCAGGTAGACTAAAACACAGAGAGAAACTCTTCGCATTCTAGCTTTCAAGTTCTTCTTTTTACTAGGAAGACCTCGCACTGCACTGTTGAGGGTAGACATACGCCTGCTTATTTTCAGCCAGGATTTTATTTTTTATTTTCAGCCAGAATTTTTGAAAGAGTAGGGTAGGTGAAGTACTCTCATCATCGAATATTCTTTTATTTCTTTCCTCC
>Ga0325402_1000065_pt1 | contig 47684 bp, 32 predicted proteins | sample PopdelMetagenome_22_FD_207212 | JGI IMG/M metagenome (GOLD analysis project Ga0325402, IMG submission 207212) | Populus deltoides microbial communities from Bellville, Georgia, United States - Xylem-PdKOR-R3 | ecosystem: Host-associated > Plants > Phyllosphere > Stem > Wood/Secondary xylem... | reverse complement strand
CCATGCTTTCCGTAAACTTCTGTATCTTCTTTTCAGTATATCATGATCGAACTTGAGTCTAAAATTATGGGTGACTTGAGCTTTGATTGTCGAAAATTTGCAACCTTTTCGAGTGCGAACTCGAGACGGAAAGTGTGCTGCGCTCAGTCTCGGTTTGTGTATGCTTTGATTAGTTTGCAAGGGGCAACAGAGTTTGTTTATCACAGCGCAGCAGTGAGGTGACTTGCTTGTATCGACGATGTTTGTTGTTTTTGGCTTTTGTTTCTAAGTTTGAAAACAACTTTTAAAAAATAGAAAATTAAGGTAATGATTGGTAATGCTGTACAAACTGTGAATTTAAAAATTTTAATTTTTTTTATTTAAAATAAATTCTTTTTTATGTTTTTAAATCTATGTGTTAATATATATGTATATATATATATATATATGTATATATATATAATCTTTTTATTAGTTTTTATAATAGACATAGGTGGGACGAAGCCAAATAGCCTCCCTGAAGAAGCAATCTGGCCACAATGTTCACAACCGGACTTTGTTTTTAAATAGCAAAGTCAGGAAAGAAATTTGGGAAATTTGTGACGAATAGTACATTTGGTGGATTCGCTACTTTTAGTAGCAGAGTCTATTAAAAAAAATAGTAATTAAGAGGTCTTTGAATTTTGTGTACTCATACCTCAACATTTAATGGACTGCACTGCACTGATGGAATCAGTACAGCCCGTTAATTTTTTTTTTAAGTGCTGTGTTGATGGGATCGATGTAACCCTTTTATTTTCTGGTTAGGTTATTAATTTTTATTTCATTACTTGCATTTAATCGTGTATCAGATAACTTTTTTCTAATCTGACAATATATTTTTTTTTATTAGGGATGATAATTTTCGGTTCGGTTTGCTTTTTATCAAAAAATAGTAATTAAACTGATTTTTTTTAAAATAAAAAAATCAAAACTGAAACCGGTTCAAATTGACCGGTTACGGTATGGTTTGATTTTTTAGGATAAAAATTGGTTCAAACCTGTTTGGCTTGGTTTTTTCAGTTTGACTCGGTTTTGGCTCGGTTTGGCGTGGTTTTTTTTCTGGTTTGGCTTGATTTTTTTCTGTTTTTCGGTTTGGGTTCTATTCGGTTTTAGGCTTATAAAACCGAAACCGAACCGAACCGATCGGTTTTTTCAAAATTTTAATCGGTTTTTTTCATGGTTTGATTTTTTCGGTTATTTTTTTCCGGTTTTCTTGATTTTTTTATTTATCCCTATTTTTTATATGTTTTTTAACATAAAAAATCTTAATCATAAATAAAAAAATTTCATGTATCCATGTATTTAAATAAATGATAACTATTTATGTAACTGAAAAAATTATAAAATTTAATTTTTAATTAATTTAATTTAATCAGTTAAATTTATCATTCGAGTTATAAATTTAAATGGATTAAATAAGTTTTTTTTTAAATTTAAAATAAATATTTATAAAGTTAAGAATTATTTAAATATTGAGGTAACAAGATAAAAATATCTAACCGAAATAAATTATATTATATAATTAATAATAAATAAAATATTAGATGATAAAATTAAAAAAAATAAATAGAAAAAGAATTTCAATTATAATCAGTAATTTAGAATTAAATTAAAAAAACAAAAGACTTGAACACCTTAGCGTAGTTAGTACAAAGCACACGAGTTTAAAAAAAAACTCAAGCACGCGAGTCTAGTTAGACTAGAGCACATAGACCTCAAGAAAAAGGTTCGGGAAAGCGGGCCCAAAGCAGCCCACAAGCCTAAACTTTATTTTTATTTTTAAGTTTACTAAATGGTTGTATTTTCAAAGTAAAATAATAAATGACCCGTCGCTTGACCAACCTAGATTTTAGCGGCCTCTGGTCGTGATGGTGGGGAGTTTTTATCTCCACTAGCTTGAAACCAAACAAAGACATGATTATGGTCAAAATGGCTCGTTGGTTTGTCCAGTTCATTCTTTGCACGAATCAGATGATCCCTTCCCCCTTGTCAGCAGGAAGGAAGCAAGCGGGTCCAAAACTATCAAAAGAAGTTTGAATTCTGCTAAGATTCGGGTTGATTGCTCAGCTAATATGTGTTCAAACATGCATGTTCCATCCATTTGACATTTCCAGTCAGCAACTATACATTTTAAGTTAAGAATCTTTACAGAAAACCAAACCCTCTTCCCTCCCCTCCAAATAAGAGTATTTGTATCAATTTGATAAATGACCCATATGATTAAAAAAAAAATCAACCTTTACCTTACTTTGTATTCATAAATTAGTACCTAAAATATTGTATTACACATTACATTATTTATATGATAAAAATTGATGTATTTATAAATTTTCATGAACAATGAACATTCATGAAATTGTTTCCCATAAATTACGAGTATATTCATCATAATTTAATAAATATTCATGAATTAATGATGAAGATTCATGAATTATATGTCATTAATGTTTTCGTTCTCAAGTTCTATAAATAGGTGCTTTGGATGAGTGGAATTAAATTAAGAAATTTCTTAAGTTCTTTTCCTCCCTTTGTAGTGAGTTGATTTTTCTTAAACTTGTTCTCCTACTTATTTTTTTAACTCTATAGCTTAGGTTTGGTTTCTATGTAGAGATATTGAATTTAATTTCTTTGAGTTCATCAAGTCTTATTTTAAAATACGCTTAAATAAAAAGTTGTTAGAATTTTGGATGGTTTACTAAAGTTAATCTTTCTGTACTAAGTGAAGTAATAAAACCTCAAGGATAAAATATTAATTCTTAACAACAACAAAAATTTCAAACTGGATATTTTATAAGATCTTCAACAAAAAAAGTACTTTAAATCAATTTTGTTTAAATATAAACTTTATATTTGTTTAGTATGCATATTAGAATTGTATTTCAGCTTTTTATACAAGCTACACAGGTTTTATATATATATATATATATATATTGCAAGTTTATTATGTTTTTATTATTTTTTATGATTAAAAACTAAACAAATTGGTCCACTTGTTTAATCATTTAATTATTTTGTGATTATTGGATAACAAAAATTAGTCAAAACCTAAGTTTATATGATTAGTTAAAAATCATTAATGCATTTAAATGTGGCATATAATTGAGATTCTTAATTTTCAAGCACAAACAACATGTTTGAACCCTCTAAATTGAATTAAATTTAATTTTCAAAGGTTTTATATTTATAACCATTTTGAGTGTCAAGAATTGAATTTCATTTGAAATTCAATCTCTAAAAATGGTTCAAGAGTAAATCACATGTTAACTCCTTAGATTTACTACACTAAAAACAAGAAATTAATGTTTAAACTAGTTTCCCTAAAATACCCATCTTTTTTTAGAAACATTTGAATAAATAAAATGAAGATGATGGGGATAATATAGAAAAAAAAATTAAATTCTATTTTTTCCAAACATGTGAATTCAATTGATTTATATCAAGAATGTAATTTCATACTGGTTAGGCTATTTCTTATCTCTTTTCAATGGAGATTAATTAATGAAAGTGTATGTGTGTGTGTATTGATAATAATAATTATATAATTAATAAAATTAAAAAAAGAGAGGTGAATTCAGTCTTCTTTTCCTTATAAGTTGCACTTCATTGAAAGTGACTTGATTTTTTTTTTAATTTTTTAATTTAATATTAAAATTATTAAGAATTAAATTTTATATTTTTTTTTAATTTATTTTTTATAAAGTTTTTCTGATCTCATGACTCGGGTTTCTTATTTGATAGGTTAATCTGTATTGACTTGAGTTTTTTTTTTTTAAAAAAACTAATATGTCATGAGGAGTGTATATAGCCCGGTTATATTCGGTTTGGGTCCAAAAATCAAATTAAACCGAGAGATATTATTTTTTAAGATTATGACTTGGATCAAACCAAAAACCAGCGGATAGCTATTTAGGCATTTTAAAATCTTATTGTTTAATTAAATTCAGTAGTTTGAATGGGGCAATATTTAGAAGAGTTTATTCTTTTTAATGTACTAGTTTGGTGTTAAGTGTAATAATCTATTTTGACCCCTTTTCTTCTCAACATAAGACAATAAAAAAAATAAAAAGTGAAATGACAAGTAAATAAAGAAACATAGGAAGATGAGAAAGTAAAGATAAAAAAGGAACGTGAGATAAAAGATAAGCAAAGAGTGAGTTATAAATAAAAAAGAGATACATAAATTAAAAAAAAAGAATTTGGAATATGTTATTGGTTTTCATGTGTGTACATGTTCATTGCATGATTGGGTTTTTAATTTATTCATGTGTGATGGTTGTTGATTGTAGAATTAACTCGAGGATGGTATAATCCTTAAAAGGGTTTTATTCTCGAGAAGTCGAGTCTTTATTTTTTTTTAATGTAAATAAAGATTTGCTTTATATTTTTATCAAATAATCAACTCATGAACCGTATAATTCTTAAAAGGTTTATGTTCACGAGAAGTTTAAACTTCGATAGTTTTCAGAAAAAATATTAATAAAAAATTTTATTCCTTTTTATCTAAGAATCAACATGTGGATGATGTACCTTCAAAAGATTCTGTTCGTGAGAATTTGAAACTTTGTAATTTTTTAAAAATATAAAGTTTTGTTTTATATTAAAGAATTAACTTGAGGATGGTAAAATCCTTAAAAGGGTTTTTAAAATTTACTAAAGAACATGCCAAACTAGCGCTAAAAAGAAGAGGAATTAGTTTGTATGATAAATTAACTTATTATTATATTACCCATTTTTGGATGAATAAAAATTCTAACAATTTCTCCTCAAAATATGTGTTAATGTGTTAATTTGTTGCCATATTTTTTAATAAAAGAAGTTTCAAACCACCTTCCTAAAATATATGAACAATATGTTAAATCATTTCTCACATTTTTGGATGAATGAAATTTTTGGATTTTACACCTTAAATGGATGGATTAATATATTTAATAATTTATCATCTGATAAACATTTCTATCCAATATAAAAACAAAGAATGTAATTAAAGAGAATAAGGATACTTCATATCGATAAGAAAATATTTGGACTTTAAATCTTTAAATGACCCATCCCTTACACCCGAGTTGTGATAAAATCAAATAAAATCCTACTCTAAGGAAAAGTCGAGATAAAATATCATGTTCTTTGGAAAAACAATTTTATCTAAAATACAAGACATTAAATTGGTTCTTAAACTTCTTTATAACATCAAAACATTCAACAACTCTTGTCACTCATCACAAAAAGCTACTTTATATCCAATCAATTATTTTTATTTATTTTAATATTTATATTTATGCAAGTTATTTTTTAGTTTTTAGGGAGAGGAATACATATACAAGTTACATTTCGAAAGCTTAATTTTCCTCCAGGGCTTACATCAACCAAGTAATGAGAGATGAAAAGAAATCTTAAATCATGAAAAAGCACTCATATGAGATCAACTCCTCCAAAGGTAAAATAAATCGATTAACTAGCTTGTTTAAACCAATTCTATAATCCTATATAAGACTTTTAGTTTCAATGGTATAACTTACTACGAGGATGCCTTCTCTTGGTTCTTCTTCAATTGAGATCAATTTAAAAGTAACTTACTTTTTTATTAAAAAATATCTGTTTGTCAAAAAAGAACTTCTAACTTCTATCAAATTAGCCATGTCAGACTAGCCATTATTGTTAAAAAGGAATTTCTAGCAACCTCAAAGTAACTTTGAGCATTCCAAACTTAAACTATTTCTCTTGTTGATAGGATGATTGAAAAAAACTAAAGCCAATTGATATCATTCAATTGAAGAGCGATTGAAAACTATTGAGAAGATAAATTTGTATGTTCATTTTAAGGCTAGTAAGATGTATATGGTTCCTAATGTTGTTATCCCTAAAGGCTTCAACGTGTTCTAATTCAACAAGTTTATTGGATCTCAATGTTCTTTGACTCATCCAAGGCTCTACCATACCAAAATAGTCCAGGTAGTTCTGATAAAAAGTTATTGATGCATTACTTTCATAAAAGCTTGGATGGATTTGCTATTAGTTGGTGCACGAGTCTTGATAGAACTTATCACACTCGACATCATGGTGAACCCATAAAAATAAAAGCTTGTTTTATGTTTTGAAAATGGAGTAAAAATAGAAAGAGAAGTCGCTATAAATTATTATGGTCATTAGAAACCTTAACTAGTTTTCAAAGACTCGTGATAAGGACATAGTTATGTTAAAAAAAAGATATTATCATCCTAAAACATATACTAAGTGTTGAATTGCTTAAATAGGGAGGAAAATATACTAAGTATTTCTTAAATCTGAATTACTTAAATTAGAATATGCATCATGAATATGGAGACAATTCAAATATATAAGAAGTGTTGAACAATGTAACATAAAGAAAAAGTAAAAACATTGCCTTAATTCTCATAAAAATGGCTTGGTTGCATGTTCTAAATTGCATGTAAATGTATGAGATGCTACATTAGACTTCACCATCAATGTAAAGGAGAAGAGAGAAAAGAGATGTTTATGATCCAAAACTAAAAGCGTAGCAACAACAATGAAGCAAGACCCCATGAATGTCACTCCCAACTCCAATAATTTTTGGCTAACTAGAGCAGCTCCTAAAGGTTAATTTTAAACCCTAATATATTGATTTATCTATTTTGAATTTGTAATGTGTTATTAATTTTTATGTGTGTATGTGTTCATTAATTATTGCAGGATTTATGCTATAATGTTGTGATCATATATGTTTTTAATTTCTTCGTGTGTGATGTATGTTGATCGAATAATTGACTTGAGGATGGTTTAATTCTTAAATGCTTTTGTGCATGTGGGTTTTCATATTTGTTTTGTTTTTCTTTTTATCAAATAATCAACTTGTATATGGTATAATCCTTAAAAGATTTTTGTTCACAAGAAGTTGAAACTTTAGTGGTTTTTATAAAATATAAACAAAAAGTTTTGTTCTTTTTATGAAAGAATATGTGGATATACATTATAAAAGGGTTATGTTCATGAGAAGTTGAAACTTTATGGTTTTCAAAAAAATATGAAGTGTTTTTATTCTATCAAAGAATCAACCTAATGATGGTAAAATTCTTAAGAGGAATTTTTCCTTGTGAAGTTGAAGGTACACTATTTTTGTTTTTAAAAAATATGAAAACTTTCTTGGAAATATTACTTGGTCATTCTTTTTATATATATTTAGGTCCTGTAATATGTTCTACCCTACCATTGTTGAGTAGACTTGGACTTGGTTAATGTGACTCCACCAAAGCTTATTGAGTGTGAGTGGTGGCCTTCTGGTTTATTTTGGATATAATCAAGAAAAACGAGCTTGAAGCTTTATTTATCATTCACTATTCTTTCGAGTTCAATATTTATGTTCTAAAAATGAGGATTGAGTCTTGTTATCAGACCCATATCCTAAATTACTGTCTTATGACTAATACTAGTGTAAGAAAATTTAATAAAAATACAATGAGTACCTTCATCATTAAAAATAAGTAACAATGCAGCTTACCTTAGATAAAATATATAGGGTGATGGTCATCTTTTCTATTATATAATCAGCCATTTGCTTATAACTTTTAAAGACTAGTTGGAATTTATAGTTATTATAAAGTTTGGTGGTGACTTGTATTTTTTATTTGTGCGCTTAATTTGCCAAGATGTTACCTGTAACATTAAGTAGTGGTGGAGCTAGGGGGCTGACTCCCGCGAGGAAATTTTTTTTCACCCCTTCCCTTTAACAATTTATATTTTTAGCCCCAAAAATAAAAAAAATATAAATTTTGCCCCCTCTACTTTTTTTTTCTTTCTAATTTGCCCCCTAAACCAAAAATCCTATCTCCTCTCCAGACATTAAGGTTGCATATTTAAAATCACACGATAAAAAGATTCAATTTCCATTAACATTAATTAAAGTAATTCACAAGATTGAAGCATGATCTAGGAAAGACTTTGTCCACTTAAATAGTTGATTAATTAGCAATGGTGTTATTGTAAAGTAACAAGATGAAAACCATGTGCAAAATATGTTGCCTGTTGATCATGTTCACCTCTAAAAAAAAAGGATAAGTTCCATAAAAGTTCCAACTCTTGGGCTAATCCAGCACTAATGATGTTTTAATTAGATCATCATAAGCTTTTGGCCAAATTTCCAGCTCTAAAAGCCAGCAGGTTCCAATGGCACCTTAATTAATTATAATATTCATAAACATCGGCGTATGGTATCGATTTTTTATTTATTTTTTTTTCATCGGTGAGATATGGGAAATTTGAAATGAAGTCAATAAAGCGGGTTTTTACTTCCCATACATCGACAGCATCAATGATATCACTGTTACCTTCATGATATCTGTCAATTGTCACGACTGATGTGGAAATGGAATCTCAAAATTCAACGTATCACTGTTACCTTCTCTTGTTTTACACTATCTCATCCTCAAATTTTCCACCACTGAATTATTTCGATTTTCTGCCACCAAGTTTTCCCAACACAATGCTCAATGTATTTGTCTCTTTTAGGGCCTTGCGTGATCCTTTTCACCTCATCTGGAGATGGGCTAGAGCAGGAGAACCTTGTTTGCTGGGAGCTTCTGCGAGCTTGCTTTTGTTCACATTCGTATAGCCAATGATGCTAAACTTTAGACCCACAAGCAGCATGCATGGCCACATATATAAAAAATAAATCCCAACAAACACAAGTCACATATATTCCTGCCAGGAGAGACAGGGATGTGCATGCATGAACAGAGTATAGGTAAGGTGCCTTATATTTTTTTTTTCCATAAAAAATGTAATTTGGCATCCATTAACAAACGACACCCAATCCAAAAAATGCAAACGCATTGGCCCACTGCAACTCTATCTGGTCCTAAACAAGAAAAAACAAGAATATACAACCGATGCATGCTCAAGAAAAGAAACCAGAAGAATCTCGATCGGTCAACAGAAAAAACCCTAGCTTTTGCGCTCCCTTTTCTCTCTAACAAAAGCCTTCACCTGACAAATTTCCTTACTGCTGGTTGAATATCATCCAAGGCAACCGCGTCTTTTATTTTTCTTTTCTGTCTCCACCCCCTTCATTCTTCTTTTTGTTTATTTTCTTTTCTTTTGATAAATATCCAATTTATGTATTAGATATCTTGTATGTTTATTGATAAATCTAGCTAGATTAGTGTCTAGATTTATATTGTTTTCGATTTTCTCAAACAGTTAGATTAAATTTTCATTTCTGTCATCTTTTATAGTTATAACACGAAAATATTAATGTATTTGTGACTTTTTTTATACTGATAAAACACTATTTTCTATTCTAAAAGCAATCTTGTTCGCGCGTGAGTCCTCCACAAGAGCTAGACTATCTCGTCCGCATCACTTCCCATTCCATATCACAATGCGCAAACCTATAATATATGATCACATCTATTGTTGTTTTTTCCCATCTTATGATCGCCTTTTCTTTCCTCTGGTGGCTAAGCTTTAATTTATATTATCTCTAAATCATGTGAAAGATAAAATACTGCATTATTCTCTTTTCTTTTCTAGAAACATAAAATATAGTCATTTACAATGAAAAGTTGAATGTTGCATGAGAATAAGATGTCTATAAATGCTACCCCTACTGGTATGGGAAATGTGATATGAAAAGGAAGAAAACCCAACGAGAATTAACGCCAAAAATGTTGATTATAAGCACAAGAATATAGGTCTTTCTCTATATATTCACAGGGAAATTATATTCCTTAATTTGGCACAAGAAAAAAATTGAAATCGAGTATTCTTCAGTAAGTTGTCCTTTCATTTTTGGCTAAACAAGCAAACCTAACCATGATATCATGATGTCTAACCTTATATAACTTAAATTAAGGAATCGAAGTTGCTAAAGGAGGAAGAAAAACCACTCAAGGGTACACAATACCTTTTTAACAAACATAAAGATGCTTCTATTATCTCCATATAGTGACATGAGAAAAGGAGAAATATTAATGCATGGTGATGTTGCTATTATGTCGAGAGATGATTAATGCCATTAAAGCTAGCCCTTAACTGTTCAGACTCACTTATCCTAGTGAAACCCTTTTCCTTTCCTTTCCAAAGGTTATGACAAATAAAATTCATACTATACTTTAATACCACTCCTAATCATGGCATGTATTATATATTGTGCTATAATTAGTAGCAAAGGCATCAAGATTTTCCCTCACATGAGCAGCCTATCAAGCGAGGATTCTTGCGCTCTATCCATGTCTACCTTTACACCTCCTATCATGCATGGACCCCCGACACCACCTCAAACCAATGAGAGAGAGAGAGAGGTGTAAAATGGAAGCAAAGCAAAGGAAAACAATTCTAGAGTGAGAAAGGTGCATGGTGGGGCCAAATCTTGTGGAGTCTAAGCACTCTTTTGGTGCATGACAAAGAATGGGGCCGGCTCTCTTCCACCCAGTAGCAATTGGGTCCCTCATACGGGGCTGGATGGAGACTACCACCTTTGTAAATTTTGCAAAATCACGCAATGTGACATGGGAAACATGCCTCAGTGGACATGCCCCATTGGTGGGGTTTTACTGTCCCAAACCCTAATTTTGTATGCCCTTCTCTTCCAAGAGGAGAGATGAAAGTGAAAAATAAAACGAGAAACAAAGAGCCCCATTATCATACATATAGCCAGGGAGACAGGAAGACACCAAATGAGTCTGTGTAGCCATTGACTCTTTCCTTGAGAGCCCCCCATCATAAGCCATTAATTATACATGTATAGTGTGTGTTAGTGTGTGTGTGTGTGTGTGTGTGAGAGAGAGAGAGAGAGAGAGAGAGAGAGAGAGAGAGAGAGGCGGCATAGAGAGAACGATGATGGTGAGAAAAGTACTTGACTTTTAGATTTAAGAGGTTGACATTTGCAATAAAGTGCTTTGTATCTTTATAAAGCATCCAAAGCTTAAAAAACTGTTCCAAAGCTGGTTCTCTCTCCCTATCTTTTTCTCTCCCTCGATCTCTTGGATTCGTGTTAGTGAAGGGAGATAGCTAGGTGGGAAACACTCTCAGATTGTCACCAAAAGAGATCGATGGTTGGTTGGTGCTGGTCGACCTTAACCTGCACAAAAGTGAGTTTTAGGGTTTAAACCCTACGTTTATTAGGTTCGAAATTGTGTTAACCTAGTTGATTTTGGGGGTTTATGTTCTACGGTAACGAGAATTATTTGTGCTTCAGCCATGAGCATCAAACATCGATGACCTTAGCTCACATGTAAACTGGCACTACGAGGACAAAAGGCATCAAACATGCACAAAGTTGAGTTCATGATAGCCCTGCACATGATATTTATCCAAAAGCATCAATCTAGAGATTACCTGAAAATTCTAACTTTGACCACCTAGCCAGACATATGCTACTAGAAAGGGATATTTGTGGATGAGCTATCAATATTGGCCATTATTCTTGCTTCTAACTGTAAACATGAAGCTAGCTAGCTAGACAGGCAGAACTGCACTAACTTGCTGCTCTCTTTTGCTTGCCTATTTCTTGAATTTTAATCAGCGGTTCTTATTGGCACGAGCTTCTTTAAATTTATCTCTACCAAATGTAGGTGCTTCTTGGTATCATTGCTAAAATCAATGAATAAACTCATCAACCACTTTTCCAAGAGGAATATATATATATATATATATATATATATATATATATATATATATATATATATATATTAAAAGAAAAAAATTATGAGTTTTTCTGAAAACAAATCCTTCTGTTTTTCCTTACAATTGAGAACGAGAAATTTAAATTATTACATTATGAGTCCACGGCTAGGATGAGACAAACTGAAATCTTACTTATTAAAAAATTATAATTATTGAATAACGTTAAAAATATTATAATACTTACAAGTACTTACTAATTAACATATAGTATTATAGTTACATATACTAATTAATTATCGTGCCTGGTGCAATTATCATTTACAATTTTTTTCGAATCAATTAGTCCATTATCTCGAGACTAGGTGGCTTTTCTATATTTTCTCTATATTATTTATAAATCTTATTACAAGAAAATATAACCTCAATATCAAATATATATATATATATATATATATCCTAATAATCATTACTAGAAATTTGATAAATACAAACAAAAATATCGACAGAATTTTTCTATCGATAGATTGCGGTTAATTTTACCAACAATATTTTTCATCGCTATATCTGTTGGTATATACCAAGGAAATTATAGTGGAAAAAAGAAAAGAAAAGAAAACGTCAAAAAAATACGATGACATGTAACTTTTACTGATGATATTACCAACAAAATTAATCCGACAGTAAAGTTTGTCCATAAATATATCGACTGAAATAATCCATCGGTATATACCCATGGAATTACGAACAATATTACAGTGAGATTCAAAAATACAAATCGTACGGTAACGTGACACTTTTTACGGACAGAATGACTGATGGAATGCTCGATGAAATAATTCCGTAGGTGAATCCATCGATAATATTTAATTTATGACTTGGCGATCGACCCTGCTCTTCCCCTTCTTCATTTATCCTTCTTCTTTATGCTTTTTTTTTGCAACAAACAACCACCCTTCTCAATCTCAACACAATTCAACCTCCAATAATAAATATGGCCACTACAATACTTGATTTGTCAGCATCCATGTTTTAATTCAAATTTTATTGAGGATTTTCCACCTTAAGTAAGCAATTCTACACTTTTTTTATTTGAACATATTTTTTTTTATATTTTTTTCATATCATTGTAGTTAATGTATTTTGTTTGGGTGTTTACTTGTTTTTTACAATTTTTTCTCATATAATTTTGTTGTATAGATTTATGATTTTTTTGTGTATAAATAAATAATGACTTATTTAACGAGTTTGTTTTTATATTTTGTCAATTTTATTATCAAGTTGTAACTTTCAGTAAATGTGTAGAAATTTGAATTTATGTAGATATATAATTGATGATAAATTAAGAGAACTATTAAAATAGATTGAATAAGATTGAGCTAAACTAATATTTTTGCAAATTTATTTAGTTAACGTAGTTAATTAATACATGTTGTCATCATTATTTAAATAGGTTTGATATAAGTAATGGATGATTGTTCATGAATATATTGAGATTCACCCTAGAGGTTGCAAATGATAGATTATTGTAATAAGGTTTAAGGTTTTATTAATTATGCACTATCTAATATGAGAAATATTAGTGAAGGCTGTATTAAATGTCCATGCTAGAGGTGTAAGAATAAAAACTTTATCGATCCAGTTGTTGTAACGATGCATCTTCTATAAAAATAGTTCATGGAGAAATCTATGTTGGTATATACATAGAGAACCATATGTTCCTCATATTACCATGGTAGAGAGGATGGTTGGGTTAACTTCTAGTGCTAGCAACGTACATGAAGTTGTAGGTGACAATAGTAATCTTTATAGGAATATGGTTATAGATGCGATGAGAATAAATCAAGGTTATGCCGGTCAATTTCCAATCATAGATAAAGAATCTAATGCAAACGTAACCAGATTTTTTTTTTATCTTTTAAAAGATTTTGATGAACCATTATGGAATGGTTGCATAAATCACAATAAATTATTGGTTATTGCATAGGTGTTCATCATCAAGTTAGATCATGGGTTGAGTGATGCTAGTTATGACAGAATTATTGAATGAGCGAGAAACATTTTACCTGAAGAGAACAGGTTAAAAAAAAACTTTATGTAGCTAAGTCCATGATAAAACCCCTCGGTTTAAGATACCAAAAAATTAATATGTGTCCAAACTTCTGCATATTATACTACCATGAAAATACAGAGTTGGCCGAGTGTAGAACATGTGGGCATTCTCATTATAAACCTAGATTTGGCAGGGGAAAGACTCTTATTGCACACAGAAAACTTAGAAACTTTTCAATCACATCTAGACTGTAGAGGTTTTCATGTCACTAAAGACTATTGAGCCCATAACATAACACCAATCACATGATGCAGTGAACGAAGTGATGCTGAAGCTTGTAAACACTTTAACAGTGTGCATCTTCGGTTTTTAGTGGAATCAAGGAACGTGCATCTTAGGTTATGTATAGATAAATTCAATTCATTCGGGTCATTTCCTACTCCTTATTCTTGCCTGCTGATGGTACTCACAGTTTATAACTTGCCACCAGGGATGTCTATAAGGTTGTAGTTCATGTTTTTATCTATTGTCATAGTCGGTTCTAATAGTCCGAGTCAGAATATAAATGTTTATCTTTTACCGTAGATTGATGAGTTAAAGCAGTTGTGGGCATCCAGAGACTTATGATGTATCGATGAAATAGAAATTTCTGATGAAGGCATCTTTGATGTGGAATATCAATAATTTTCCTATGGTTTCTAGTTGGAGCATGTATAGAAAACTAGTATCTCCATACTGTATGGAAAATAACAAGGCATTCACATTAACAAACAATGATAAAAACATCTTTTTTTATGACCAGTCATTTTTTTATGAGATATATGCTCCAATAAGTTGCATACATAACACATGAAAAGGCTTGAAATGTATGTCATCTAGAGAATATACAAACATGAGATGATATTCCCTCCATTGTTTTTAGACTTGATGGGGCATCTACCCATACATTTATCATTTAAGGTAAAATTTGAAGGCCTAGTCCAATATAGATGGATGTATCTATTTAAGAGATTAGGGATTACATATACATCATAATTAAAAAAATTTGTCTTTCTTTGCATAATTCAAAACATTCATTTAATTCCATACAAGTACTTGTTTAACTTTAAGAGAAAAGTAAAAAATAAGGTGTGTGTTAAGGTTTCGATATGTGAGGTCTATATTGTTGAAAATATCTTAATATTTATCTCATACTGTTTTGAGTCTCAATTAAGAACAAAAATCAACCACATTCTAAGGCATAATGATGGTGGGAAAGTGTCTTCAAGTGAGAACTTGTCAATATTCTCCCATCCTGGATAACCCATACAAACAAATATTGTAAGATGAAGATATTTATCTAAAATAGAATTTAGACAAACACATAATTATGTGTTATTTAACTATAATGAACTAAGACATTTTATTTAATAAATACTACTTAACATATCATTATTTTTTAACAAATTATCTCTTATAATATCATAAACTGATACATTGTTGAATTCCTTGTAGGTAACATCGTCAATATTTACTATTTCAAAGCTAACAGTTGACTGAATCCCAAATCTTTTAATAATAAGATGAATAATTTTCCACGTGGTTCAGAACACAAGTATGTATTGTTTAATTATTCTTATCTTTCAGGATACTTAATTTCATTACATGTTTCTCGTTAATTGTTCATGATTGTACTTCTTGTACCAAGTTTATCAATTAGGAAGGAATGCTAGTGTTACTTTATCTTTACTAAGTCTAGGTCCTGAAAGAAAGGTGAAGTGCTACAATAAGTATTTCATCAATGGACATGTGTTTCATACTAGAGAATATGAGCATGATAGAAAGACATATAATAGTGAGGTTTGTGTTAAGAGATTGACTTCTAATGAGTTTGAAGTTGACTACTATAGAAAGTTAGAAGACGTAATTGAATTATATTATCATAGTGAACAAAATATAGTTTTTATTCAAATGTTATTGGTATGACACCACTGACAGAGGAATCAGAGTAGATCTCTATCATAGTTTGGTCAAAATTAATTTAAAGGCTAGACTCAACAATGTCGACAATGTCTTTATTTTCACCAAGCAATGTTGGCAAGTTTATTACACATACACTTTTTCCTTTATAAAGGATCGTTCAAGAGGTGATTGATTATTCGTAGTGATAACCAAACCCAGGGGTCGTGTTGAGGTTGTTCAGGATAGGAATGATGAATTAACTGTGGGAGATGATGTCTTTCAACTTGATGAGTTAGTTGATTCATATCGAGTTGCTTCATCTAATGACTTAGAAGAAAATTCAAATTTTTGCATCACTAATAATATTTTTGTTGATATTGATACTGAGGAATTGAATGATGATTTGAGTTAAGGAGGAGACAATTGATGATGAAGATGAAGATTCTGATTAATTTGCACAACACGAGTTTATAATGTCATAAACTATAATATAATATTTATGGGAATTCCAAGGCACTGGTAATTAATGCTCTTTTTTTTTAATTGTTGGGTATTTACTCTTTTACTATCAAAATCACCGACAGAATAAAAAGTTGTCGGTAATATTTGGAGGGGTTTCTGAAATAAAAAAAAAAAATCTTGCCAGCTGGTCTTTTTTTAAAAACTATTATCTAACATATATTTTGATAGTTGTCCATACCATGTTCGCGATGCTTATTTTAGACTATAAAGGGTTTTTTTAACCTGTATATATGATTAGGAAATAAATGATTAGTAAAACCTTTAGGTTGTCCTATATAAACCTCTTCTTGTAGAATTCCATTTAGGAATGCATTCTTCACATCCGTCTGATATAACTTGAAATTCAAGTGGCAATCAATTACAATTAGAATGCTAACAGATTCCAAATGAGTTACTGATGTAAATATTTCATCAAAGTCAATCCCTTCAATTTGAGTGTATCTTTGTGCCACCAGTCTTGCTTTGTTTTTTTTTTTTTTATAATTATTCCATGCTCTTCTAATTTGTTCTTGAAGAACCATTTGGTTCTAATAATATTGTGACTATTAGGACGTGGAACTAGTTTTCATATGTCATTTTTTTATGAACTGACCTAGTTCCTCATGCATGACATTGATCTAGCTTTCATCTTGTAGGGCATCTTTAACCTTTTAAGGTTCAATTTATGATAAATAGCACATGTATAAAACTTGATTGATAACACTTTTTCTTAACTTTATACCTTCATATAATTTTTCTATAATGTTCTTTTCATGATGATTGTGTTTTATCCTTGAGAAAGGTTTTTCTCTTTTGACTGTTCAGAAACATATAAAGAACTCTCCTCCTAGTTTTTTTCATCTTGTTATGATAAGGTTTCTTTAGTTATCTCAATGATATTATCATGATTTTTTTTAATAGATTCCTTTAGATTGTTATCAACAACCATATTGATTGATTCCAAGATAGTTTGAGTTTGTAGGTTGTAGACTCTGTGGACTTTGTTGTGCGATAAGTATCCAATAAATATTTCTTTATCACCCTCACTATCAAAATTATATAAGTTTTCTAGATCTCTCAAGTTATAGCAAGAACTTCCAAACACTCTAAAGTATTTGACATTAAGCTTTTTGTTGTTCCATAACTTATAAGGATTGAGTTTTGTTCCAGATCTAAACACAACACGATTCAAAATATATACAGAATGTTGACAACTTCCCTTAAAAGGTACAATATAACTTTCTTATTATTCAACATAGTTCGAGCCATTTTTTGTATAGCTCTATTCTTCCTCTCAATTATACCATTCTGTCGACGAGTGATAAGAGTAAAGAATTTTTTTTATGTATACCATGTTTGTAAAAAAAAGATGAAAAGTTAATGTTTTTAAATTCTTTACCATGATCATTGTGAATTCTAGAGATGGAAAGATTCTTTTTTGCTTGAATTCTTCTGAATAATTTCCTCATAAAATCAAAGGATTCAAACTTTTTTCTTAATAAAACAGCCTAAGTATATCTTGAATAGTCATCCAAAATGACCATGATATACTTCTTTCCACCTAGACTCTCAGTTCGAGTTGGACCCTTTAGGTCCATATGCAATAATTCAAGACGTCTTGAGGTCAAAACATCAGTAATCTTTTTGTGTTGAGCCTTAGTTTATTTTTCTTCCTAATATGCTTCATATACCATCTTCTTAGCAGTTTGTAAATTTAGTAGACCATGTACTACTTTCCTTTTAGAGATCTCTGACAAGTCTTTAAAGTCGATATGACTAAGGCATTGATGCCAAAGATCAGTATCATCTAGTGTTACCTTATGACAACTTCATAGTAGTTGTCTAAGATTCTAGTACCGTTCATGATCCATTTACCAGCACGATTGTAGATATTACATTCATCTTTAGAAAACTGCATACTATGATTCTCATCACAAAATTGACTTATGCTTAGTAAATTAGCTTTATGATCATTTACAAATAAAACAGTATGAAAAGTAGGTAAACTAGAAATATCTATACTTTTGTTACCTTTTATAGTAGTTGGTGCTTTCATCTCCAAAGTTCATCGATCATCCACTCAAGGATTTAAATTTTTTAAATTGACATTTATCTTCTTCTATATGTTTAGAACAATCACTATCTAAGTACCATAATTTTTTATCCATTTTTTTCGGTATTGTATGTGCTCATTGACATATTTTTTCTTAACTATCCACTGATTTTTCATTTTTGTTTTATTAGAATATCCAAACTCCTGAGATTTCTCATAGCCTGCTAACTTACCATGTTTCCTTTCTATAATACATAATTAATTTAATACTAAATCAATTTTATATTTTAGATCTTGACTCTTATTAACAAATCTATTTTCTAGATTAAAATAGTTCATTTTTGCTTATCCTATAATTTCAAATTGTTGACAAGTAGGAGTAAACTTACCTTTTAACTTACATGTTTGGACTTTGTTTAACTCGTCTCTAGGAATGATAGTCTTTTCTAGTTTACCTTACACAAAAGTAATTCCTCTGGGAAATAAGGCTAACAACATATTCTTGATCGAATTTTTATGTGTCATGTATCCTAAACTTGTACGATCAATGTTGACCCTTTACGCTTTCAACATTCCATCAAATTTTTATCTTACTAATTATTTCTATGTTTGTTTGCATACTATTAACTCTTTCTCAAATGCTTTAATCTTAGTAAGAGTTCTAGATATTTATACTTCTAACTACTTTAAAGTCTCCCTCAGGTTGTTCTTCTTGTTCTCCACAATTATTAACTTGTTGAACAACTTTTTGTTTAATTTCTTGACTTTCACAAGTTTTTTACATAAGTCATTATAAGCTTCATGTAAGCTTAATTCATGATTGACAATAATAGAAGTAATATATGAATCATTAGAATAACTAATAGTTTGATTTATGTCATAACTACTGAATTTGTTAACGATTTGATATTTATCATAATCACTTAATGTATTGATAGTTTGGTACATGTCAATACATCCATCAATAAAACTAGAAAAAGCAAGAAAACAAATTCATTATTAGATTATGAATTAGAATTTTTAGAATAGGATTCATCACTTAATGTAAAATTAAGGGCTTTTCCTTTATTTCTTTTGAATTTAAGACATTCATTTCTTAAGTGACTATATCATACGCTTTCAACACACTTAACTCTTTTCTAGATTCAATTTTACCTTTATTTCCATTTTCTTACTAATTTCTTTTGGCAAAATCTTTGCCTTTTTTTTTATCTATACCATTTTTTTAAACATGAATTTTCTGAATTTCCTAGCTATAAAAGCAATATCTTTACTATTAAGATCATCATCAGAAGAATAATCATCTTCTTTCTTTATAGATTTAAGTGCAATGGTCTTACCGTTCTTTTAACGAGGCAATGTAGATTCATAAGTTTTTAAGGAACCTACCAATTCTTTATAACATGTAGTATCCAGATCCTTGTTTTTTTCCATGGCTTTTACCTTTGGCTAAAATCTTTAAGGCAAGGGATCTTAGAATCTTCCTTACAATTCATGAGTCCTTTTTTTTTTTCTCTTAGATTGAACTTGGAATTTACAACATCGTTAAGTTTTTGATAAAACCCATTAAAAGATTCATATTCCAACAATCTTATCTCTTCAAATCTTGAGGTTGACATTTGTAATTTGAAATTTTTCACCATCTTAGTTCTTTTATGAGTAACTTCAAGAACATCTCAAGCTTCCTTGGCTATCTCATACATGAAGATTCTTTGAAATTCATCAGGATACACGACTATGAATATAACATTCAGGCTTTTATTATTCCAATTACAATTTTCTGAATTTCCTAGCTACATGCTCATCTTGGTGCCAAACTTTCTCGTCTAATAATTTGAGGAAAGCTTTCAACCTCACCTTCTAATAGCATAGTCCTCACAGTTGAATTATGATGGTAAAGTCAATGTTGACTTGTTCAATAGGGAAAATACATTTCACTCTAGAATGAGTGAACGTGCTCTGATACCATTTAACATTATTGTTTTTGTTCCTTGTATATTAAGAATCAATCTTCTAACACCTTGCAAAGATTGATCAATAACCAAATAAATATAAATGTGGAAAATCTTAAATGAACAAGTTATTTTGTTATGAAGAGAAAACCTTTTGAATAACTTTTCAAAAGATTAAAAAACCCCTTAGGGCAACCAAACCCAAGATAGATAACTTTCACTAGTTTAGAAAATTACAAGAGGAGTATTTTTTACTATAAATCCTTTGTATCTATACTACCTTACTTATCAAGAAAAACACTATGTTTTGTTTTCTACCATAGCAGCTTATTAGAACATGTGATGATCTTTAAATTATTTTCATCCTAACTAGAACATTCAGTTGTTAACAGTTAAATATGAATTTTTCCTAGGAGTTTGCAGACTTTCCAACTCTTTAGCAAACTATTTTCCTTGAGAATTTTCTTCACACTCCACTCGTGTGTCAAAAATATATGTTGTGAAACTTTGTTTAACTCCTTAGGTAGTTGGGCACTCTTGGTCCGCTACTAGTGTTGTTGTACAAAATGATTCTGATTGCCCTTCCTTATATACACATCCATGTGATAAGGATAAGAACCTTTGATAAAAAAAATTTTCAAGCTTTTTAGTCCATTACATTCTTAACAGACTACTAACGTGTTTCACAAAAACATTTCCATAGCAGTTATCTTTGAAAAACTTGTATTTATTTATTTTTGTATAAAACTTATATGAACTTTCTATATAATTTATCCAAACAAACTAGGTAATTATATAAATAATCACCCTATATTCTATAAGATAAACTTGACTAATTCATTATATAATTTGGATAAACTAACAATCTAAACAAATTCATCTTCATCAACACAAATAATCCTTCACCAATCAAAGTCAATCATTTCAACATTTGCAAGCATGTTCAGGCTTGGTATTACAACTTAGAGTCCAGTTTAATTTTGGCTTTCAATAATCTTTACATGAAGTTATTCACTCGATTTAATAACATTCTAGAAAAAAAAACTTCATTAAGCTCTTTATTGTTATACAACGAGCGGATGAGAGCACAAGGATATGCTTGAAGAGGTTTAATGAAAAAAATGCTTTATATAAAGAACCTTATTAAACAAAACATAACAGAGGCCCTTATAAATGAAGTACATGATCTTATATTTATATAGGTAACTTTATGCCCTCTTTACCATACTCTACAATAGTAAAGTAAGTTTTGGAAAACTATATTTATGTAAAAATGATGAATGTAGCGAGATAAAGTCATTTTTTCTTTTAGAAACAGAAACATAATGAGGAGATTTCAAAGAAAAAACATTCTCTCATCAATACCTCAAGAATAAAAAAGTATTTATTCATGACCACTCCACTCTCTCAAGGTTCTGGATCACATCTTTGAACATCATCAGGAGCAAAGGGTTCACTAAAATTAGAGGAAAATTAGAGGGAAGGAATTTGTGTAATATTCCCCTCGTATATAAGGTGATGCTTGTATACAAAACCCCAAGCAGTACTGTTTATTCCATTAGGACAATAAAAATGATATAGAGGAGTAATTTACATTAAAGAATATAATAAAAAGATTAATTGCTAGGGACTATCTCAAATAATTTATTAGAAAAGAAAAACATCTTGAACAAAATGTATGAAAACTAGTGCCTTTCAATAACCTTAACTAGAAGTCAATACAATTCTTGGTAGCATCATAGTAGAAGAGGATTTAAACAAAAATATAAGGGCATATAAGAAGTAAAAGCTTAGTACTTCTCATATTTCAAATCCTTGGCATGAACCCATTTATTTTATATTTGAAGATGAGGAAGGACTATCATTTCCACATAAGATATCTTGGTGATCACAATAATTCTTTCCTATCATAAAGTATAAAAGGTTCTAGTAGATGATAAAAGTGCGGTAAATATCATTTTTAAAAGAGTGATGTAATAGATGGGCATTGATCCCTCTAGATTGGTCATATAAAGATTCTTTAATTAGTATCAAAAGGTAAGGAATGCCATCTAAAGGCATCTTAGACATTCTAATCACTATTCAAAACCATCTAAGATGTTATGCCTTTTAACAAACATTCATTATGATTATACTTGATCTTCTATATAACATTATTATCAATTGACCTCTTTTCCATGAGCTTAAATCTACCATTAACACTCGATTCTTAACTTTAAGATTTTTTATGGAATATAAATGTAAAACGTTTTTAAGAAAGTAAAAAATTAACTTTAAAGGGTAACCATGACAAGGGGGAACTAGTAACTTTAAAGGGTAACCATGACAAGGGGGAACTAGTCTATCTCCTAAAATAGTAAAAAGATCATATTCATAGAAAAAACAGGTTTCCTAAAAAAAAGCTAAAAGTGTGGACCAAGCCCATCAAGGACATCTTTATGAATCTAATGACAAATTAGTCACATGATAAGGTCATCCTTAAACTTGAAGCAAAAGGAGGCCTTGACTAAGCTTCTTAAGATCCAAAATGACATGTTTATTTTTGAGCTTTTATATATGCCCAATATAAGTCTAGAAGTAGTATCTTATAAATTGAATGTTGATCCGACCCTTCCACTAATAAGATAAAAGTAAAGAAATTTTAGAAGATAAAGATAGAAGACTATAGTTAAAGTGGTGGATAAAATTATTGAAAGAAGGCCATCAATAAAGTAAAGTACCCTAAACGGGTGGCTAACTTTGTCATATTAAAAAAAGGCAAATGAGAAATGGTGGATATACATATTTTTTATTAGTCTTAATAAAGCCTTCTTTAAGGACAACTTTCTTCTTTATAAAATTGACTAGTTATTAAACTTTATAGCCAGATATGTTTTCTAAACTCATTAGATATGAAATCGAGCTACCATTAAATCCTCGTACATCTCAATGATAAAGAGAAGACATTCATCATCACTGATCAAGAGACCTATTATTATAAAGTAATGCCTTTCGGATGAAAGAATGCAAAGGTTGCTTACTAGAGAATGGTCAATAAACTTTTTTAAAGATTAGTTGGGGAAAAACATGCAGACTTATATAAATAATATATTGGTCAAAAGTAAGATATTTAAGAAGCACATTGAAGACTTTTAGGAGATCTTCTATGTTCTTCATTAATATAAGATGACACTCAACCCTGTAAAGTTTTTTTGTGTCATAGAAAAAGAAAGTTTATAGGATTTTTGGTAGGTAACAAAGTGAAAGATCCTAACCTTGAAAAAGATCATATCATCCTAAACATGACACCTCTTTAAACAATATGATGGAATATAAAACTCGTATGGTCGGGTTGAAACTAATTAAGGCCCTTAACACATACTTTTTAGGTGTATAACAACTCTTAACTTATTGTAGAGCAATGTGATGAGCAATTTGAAGCGGAGGAGCCCGTCACAATTAAGTATCCATAAATTTTTTTCTCTCACCTTGTTGCTAAGAAATAAGAAAGAAAGATGATCTTGATAATAAATATCCTCTAGTAAAAAAACAACAAAGTTGATCTCTCATCCAAGATAGGTAGAATAGATTCAAGAAAACTCTTGCCTAACATTTGGAAAATGGTCCTCCAAAAACCAAACATCATGGAATATAACAACAATAACATTCTCTGATACTTAATAATAAAAAATACACCTTATAGCTTAGGCATTGGAAGGTACCATTAGCATATACTTACTTAGCTTTGTAAGATTGTGCAGGCTCAACAAAGTGCAGCCCACTCCTTAGCATCAACAATCCTCGTAGGACTCAAAATCATCTCATTAAATTCACACCTCATCAAAGCCGACTTTCTTAGAGGCCCATTACCATCCCAAATATGCAAGGGTTAAAGGGGTTAGCTAATGGACCTATTCCCCTCAATCCAAGAGCTGGAGAGTCCAAATCTTGAAGCTTAAGTAGTGAATCTTGGTAAAAAACCCACCCAGCTTGCAAGCCTATAATTCTAAAGTCCAGCTCCATGGTCTCTCTCTTTCTATTCATGCCTCCATCCACGCAGTTTTGTCATCCATCCATATTCCATGCCATCATCATGAAACACATACATACATGGATAGAGAAGTACACAGAAACCCATACACGCATGCATCATAATCCATAAAATGCACTGCTGCTGAGGGAAGCAGCCAGCTAACAGCCTGCACGGTATTGAGTATGGGGTGGTGGGTAACTTTTTTTTTTTAAAAAGGAAAAATGCCATGGTTTAACTTTAAGGAGAGAGGAGAAAATCAATAGAAAAATAGCCTAAGCCCATTTTACTTTTAGAAATAGAATCAAAAAAGAAAAAACGACCTCTGCAAACAGTATGTGTGTGTCAGATAAAAGATATCACGCCCTCCCCTAATCCGATCTGCCTGCCTCTCATTTATTCTCTACCACCAACATTTTCCTTCCCTTTCCTTGCTAACGAAACTAAACTATAATATAATATACTATGATAGTACTCCGTATCCGTAGGGTAGTAGTAGTGTAATCAGTAATATATCCCGCTTGTCCTGCCACTGTCTCTTTTACCATTTGCCTGTTTCTTGTGGTTGTCTCTCTATGTGCTTTCTCTATCATATAAACGCACAAAATTTTACTCTCTCTCCAATTCAATTCAGTCCCAAGCTCTCCCCTTTCTGTGGGTTTTCTTGTTTTGATTTTTGTTTATTATTTAAGGGCAGGAGCCAGAGTGAAGAATCTCGAGATTGGCGTCCAAGTTAAAAGACCACAACAGCACCCCGTCCCTTCCCCTTATCTTGAGTGAAACAACTACTACTGCTTGCCTCTACTATGGTTTCTTGAGTGAGAAAGAGGGACATACCGCGCCTTAAGAGTGAGAAATCAAACAGAACACCCACGTACTTTCTTGAGTATCGGATGAAGGAGAGAGGAGGCTCTCTTGGAGGAGAGAGCCTGCCTGTGGAAACCAACACTAGCACTACTACTGCTACTCCCATCACTAGCATAGAAGAAGATACTCGAGAACCAAAACAAAAGACTCCTTTTTTCATCTAAGAAAGAAGCATATCCCATCAACTTACTGTGCTAATCTTAAAACCTCAAAAAACACAATCTGGGTCATCTTTGAACTTTTGGTTAAGCACTTGAAAACAGTATCTGGGTGGTCTTTGTTGTTTTCTTTTAGTTTTAGTTCTTTCTTTAGGTGTTTTCATTGCTTTACATGGCGCTTTCTATGCACAGTAAGGACAAGCAGATGGATTCAACTAAGTATGTGAGGTATACACCTGAGCAAGTTGAGGCTTTGGAGAGGGTGTATACAGAATGTCCAAAGCCTAGTTCCTTGAGAAGACAACAACTCATTAGAGAGTGTCCTATTCTCTGCAACATTGAGCCTAAACAGATCAAAGTCTGGTTTCAAAATCGCAGGTACATTAATAAATTACGAAACAAAGCTACGTAACCTAAAATCAGAGTCTACATGTTTGTTTGGATCAAATGGAGATCTGTGGTCTGTTTCGTTTGGATCCAAATTGAGTGTATTTTTTATCTGCTATTTTTTTATTTACTTTCATGTTACTGTGTGTTGTGTGTTTTAGATTTTAGTCACAAAATGATGAATGGGATTATTGGTTTCGTACTCCTTTTCTTGGCTTTTTAAATTGGATATTTTTTGTTTTGTTCGATTGTTGTTTACTAGTCATATAAGGTTGTCTTTTGTGGTGAAATTTAATGGTGGTTTCCATGGATTTTTAGGAGAGAATTGGAAGGGGAAATGGTTTTTTGATTCAATTGCTCTTGGTTTCGTGTGCTAGCTTTCCGTTCATTGTTTAAAAATAACTAAGATGGTTGTGGGGGCGTTTTCTAGAAACTATGGGCTTGGTTTGGATTTGTTCTTCCCTTGTCTTCTAACCTTTGAAGCAGGAAAGTAAGGTCTTGAGAAGAAAAGATCAGTTTTTCTTTAGTTAATATCATCCTCTTTCTTCTTCTTTGGTTGAGCATAATTGTTGGTTTATATACCTTCTTTTTATCTGTTTGGAGTGATCAAGTTTTAAAGGTCATGCCTTTCTTCTAAATTGATTAAAAAAATTGTTACTTTTGTTTGTTTTTCCTTTTTAGTTAATAGCTTCTTGTTTTTTATCTTGGCTTTCAAGGAGATTCATGATTACAAGTAACATTCCTTGAGTAATGTAGCTGTTATTTGTTTATTGATCCATCTTTGGAAAGGTTTTTCATTTTTGCTCTCTTTAATTTCAATATCCCTCAAATTTAATGGATTGTCAGCTATTTACCAGGCTTTCAATGTGGCTTTCAAATTGAATGGATGATGATTACATCCAAACAATATGTTTTGGGCTATGCCTTTTGTTTCTTCTCTGGGTTTTCATTGCGCTTTATCGTTTGTCTCCTTATTTCTGTTTCCTTTGCCTTGGAGAGATTAAGAAACAAATATTTGATTAAAGGGGAGCACTTTTTTCCTTTTTTTTCTTCTTCTGTGGAATAGTGGTTCAGATATCTTTATTTCAGCTGCATAATAAGCCAGGGGGTTTGGCTAAAAACAAGGGACAATGGGACAAACTTGAAGTCCGTTCTAGTTTTGCTATTATGCAAGTAAAATGTGTGTTTTAAAGCAGCAGCTTTGTGATAAAGATATAGTGTCCTTTTTCTAGGATTGTCATGACAATGTAATCGTGAAAGCTCAGGGACTTTCTGAAGATTATTATTTTGAAAAGCTTGGATGCTCACTTTTGTGTTGGATGCTCACTTTTGTGTTTTGAATGTTTGACATGAAGTTTGAAAGAGCTCCCGTGACTTGGCCTTATAAACCATCCTATGTCCGTTCTTTTTTGGCATGACCATTATTGTGAGATTGGTCTCGTTTTTGTTATGTTAATGTGTTTGTGAAATGGATTTTTTCTGCAAGTTTCCGCATTCTTTCGGTGACCTCTTTGAAGAAGTTTGCTGTATAAGTTAATGTTTTGGGTTCTTCATTGTTCTATTTTGTAGATGTCGTGAAAAACAGAGAAAGGAATCTTCTCGTCTCCAGACAGTGAATAGAAAGCTGACTGCCATGAACAAGCTGTTAATGGAAGAGAATGACCGTTTGCAGAAGCAAGTCTCCCATTTGGTTTATGAAAATGGATACATGCGCCAACAAATTCAGACCGTAAGATACTCTGCAATTTTTCTGTTAGTTCTTTACTTCAGGACTTAGGTCTTGTAGGTTTACACTGGTAAATCTCTCTTCCTTAGGAAATCACCATGTCACTGTGTCTTAAATCTTATTTTATTCATCAGCAAATCACTGATATCTCTCTAACTTGATGATAGTTTTCTGCCAATAAGTGCTTCATAATTTAATCAAACATTTGAAACTGTTAATATTGGCAATTAAGTTGCCTACTTTAGTAGTTTTCTTCTTTTCATTGATCATGGGTTAGGTTTTGTCCATTTTGTATGCATTCACTGGCATTGCTTTTGTGAAAAAAATGTGATTTTTTCCATGTACATGCTCAATAAGCCTTTATTTTGGTGGATTCTACACAGGCTTCAGCAACGGCCACAGACAATAGCTGTGAGTCTGTGGTCATGAGCGGTCAGCACCAACAACAGCAAAACCCAACACCTCAGCAACCCCATAGGGATGCTAACAACCCAGCTGGGTAAGTAATTACATTTGCTTTGAATCAATGTGATCTAGAGACGCAATGTATCTCACAGGCTTAACTGTGTTTTGAACTTTTACTTTTGTTAGTCTTCTCACAATAGCTGAGGAGACCCTGGCAGAGTTCCTTTCCAAAGCTACTGGAACTGCTGTTGACTGGGTCCAGATGATTGGGATGAAGGTATCACCCATTGAAGTTTTTGTTTTTCTTATGTTCTGTGTGTTATTGTTTTTATTCTTTACTTGTTCTGTGCTAAAATCTGACTTCCTATGACAATGTAGCCTGGTCCAGATTCTATTGGAATTGTTGCTGTTTCCCGCAACTGCAGTGGGGTAGCAGCGCGAGCCTGTGGCCTTGTGAGCCTGGAGCCCATTAAGGTGCATATCTATTTAAACAGTTTAAGTTATTCAGGTTTTTTTATGTCCTTTCTCTTTTATAGCATGTGATGAATTTGTGTCTGTTCAGGTTGCTGAAATCCTCAAAGATCGTCCTTCTTGGTTTCGTGACTGCCGATGCCTAGACATAATGAGTGTGATTCCTACAGGAAGTGGAGGGACAATTGAGCTGATATACATGCAGGTTTGTACATGTACATTATGAAATATTCATTTTTTTTTGGCTGGCCTTTGAAATAACTGTTTTTGCTATGTTGCTGTATTAATCTATTTATTATTTTCATCAGACTTATGCACCTACAACACTGGCCGCAGCACGTGACTTTTGGACACTAAGATACACTACAACCTTGGAAGACGGGAGTCTTGTGGTGAGTCATTAGTGTTTTTGTTTCTCTTTATTTCCTCTCCTAATAAAAGGTGTTTAAGATCAGCAGCATTCACTTGTCTCAAAATTTTGTGCAGATATGTGAGAGGTCATTGACTTCTTCTACTGGTGGCCCAACAGGACCTCCTTCTTCAAGCTTTGTAAGAGCTGATATGCTTCCTAGTGGCTATCTAATTCGACCATGTGAGGGTGGTGGCTCCATCATTCACATTGTTGATCATGTTGACTTAGATGTAAGAATAAGATCTAATTCAACTTTTCAAATTTTCCCCTAATTGATGTTTGATTTAATGACTTTATGCATCAATTAAAATCTGTTATCTTAGGTTTGGAGTGTTCCTGAAGTTCTGAGGCCACTTTATGAGTCATCCAAAATTCTTGCTCAGAAAATGACCATGGCGGTAATAACATCATCGTGACTGTTACCTTTTTTCTGATTCGATCAAAATATGTTTCATGATTGTTTTGTAATTTGATTGTTCAGGCCTTGCGGTACATAAGACAAATTGCACAAGAGACTAGTGGGGAAATTCAGTATGGAGGTGGTCGTCAGCCTGCTGTTTTAAGGACATTTAGTCAGAGGCTCTGCAGGTAAAGATATCCCAGTGTAACATTTGATTACTGGGGAAGCACCAATCTGTTGAATTTCCAACCATCTAAGATAATTGGAGAATGATCCCACTAAGTCAGCAGATTTAAGCCAAGGATTAAAATTTCTGTCATAGCTGATGCTTTGCTTGGTCTTGATTTGTTTAGAGCATAAGAACCTGCAATAATTTGTAATCTTTGTGCTTGCATGAGCGTCTCTACTTAACTTGTTTGGGTTTCAGGGGTTTCAATGATGCTGTAAATGGATTCACAGATAGTGGGTGGTCACTTCTGGATGGTGATGGTGGGGATGATGTGACCATCGTCTTAAATTCATCGCCAACTAAATTTCTAGGATCTCAATACAACGCATCTATGTCACCTACATTTGGAGGAGTCCTGTGTGCGAAGGCATCAATGTTGCTGCAGGTAATCTCTAATCATATAATTCTGGGGTGTTTTTGTTTCTGATCTGTGCCAATACTGTACCAGAAACTCTACTGCCCCTTGCACTTATCTTTTTTGCTTATCAATTATAAAATGTCACCTGTTACTTTACTGTAATAATAACTGTGCACTTTGTAGAATGTTCCTCCTGCTTTGCTTGTTCGTTTTCTGAGAGAACATCGTTCGGAGTGGGCTGACTATGGGGTTGATGTGTACTCTGCTGCATGTCTTAAAGCAAGTCCTTATGCAGTTCCATGTGCAAGACCTGGTGGCTTCCCTAGTAGCCAGGTCATTTTACCTCTTGCACATACCGTGGAGCATGAGGAGGTAAGCATTTTGAGTGTATATACTTCTCTTCAGTTTCTCTATTCGAATGTCTCGATATTTGATGTACCATGTGATAATTTTGCATTTCCTTCACTGGTAGTTCTTGGAGGTAGTTCGGCTGGAGGGCCATGCATTCTCCCCAGAAGATGTAGCCCTGGCACAGGATATGTACTTGTTGCAGGTTGGTTTACCTGTTGTTTTTCAGTGGAAACTGAATCTGAGTTTTTTTATTTTATATTTTTACTGGGAATGTTTCTCATGAATAATGGATAATGTTTTTAAAATCTTACTTGGCAGCTATGCAGCGGAGTTGATGAAAATGCTCTTGGTGCTTGTGCTCAGCTCATCTTTGCGCCTATTGATGAATCCTTTGCTGATGATGCACCATTGTTGCCATCTGGATTTCGTGTCATACCATTAGATCCTAAAACAGTTGGGTGACCTCTACCTTTTAACTATCATAATCATGCCTCTCTAACACTTTTGCACCATTTCTCTTATTTGTTTTGGTTTTCTTGTATCTCAGGATGCACCTGCTGCTACTCGAACTTTAGATTTAGCCTCTACACTTGAAGTAGGACCTGGTGTTGCCCGCCCAGCTAGTGAAGCTGACACCAACAGTTATAACCTTAGGTCAGTACTGACAATCGCTTTCCAATTTACGTTTGAGAACCACTTCCGAGACAATGTGGCTGCTATGGCTCGTCAATATGTGCGTGGTGTTGTGGCGTCTGTTCAGAGGGTTGCAATGGCAATTTCCCCTTCCCGGCTCAGCTCCAATATGGGGCCGAAGTCCCTTCCTGTATCTCCTGAGGCTTTAACTTTAGCTCGATGGATATACCGAAGCTACAGGTATCCTATCTTTATTCATTTGAACGGTCATTTTCTTGGGGTTCAAAATAGCAAAATTGAAAATCAAGAACTAAATTTGCTCAGTTTTTGTTCATCCTTTTTCATTGAATGTACGCTAGAAGAGAATAACAACTTTTAGTCACTGGAATTTTCAAATTATGAATGATTGATGAAATATGATGTATTGCTTCTGAAGTTGATTTGTCCTTCAATGGATGATTGAGTTGCAGAAAACAAAATAATTTAACCATGCGATTTGATTAAAAATGGTTAAACCTAGTGCCTGGAATGTGGTAGAACTCTGTGCAAGATAGCACAGGGTGATTGTAGCTGTTGCATAGTCTGAAGTTAGTTTCTTTCATCTGTTTTCCACAAATTTCCTGGTTATTGTAACTTCTTTGTTTTTGCTCTTTCAAAATGCGGCAAGTTGTATATTTGTTGTAATCCTGTACAATATTGAAGGATTCATACTGGAGGAGAACTATTTCGGGTTGACTCCCAAGCTGGGGATGCTTTGCTGAAGCGACTGTGGCACCATTCAGATGCAATTATGTGCTGCTCCTTGAAAACAAACGTAACCACTCTTATTCTGTCTATTGTTCAACTAGAGGGAGCTCTTTAGGTTTTGGCAAAGGAAAATTAACTTGATTGGATAAAAAATAATTGCAGGCATCTCCAGTGTTCACTTTTGCAAACCAGGCTGGACTTGATATGCTTGAAACTACTCTTGTGGCCCTTCAAGATATCATGCTTGACAAGATTCTTGATGAAGCAGGTCGGAAGATTCTCTGCTCTGAGTTCTCTAAGATAATGCAACAGGTGAAATTTCTCTTTTCCTGGAACTCTGATAAATTTCTTGTTCCATCTCTACCTATTGCACTGGCATCTCTTAAAGCATATTAGCCCTTAAGGGATGCGCTGAGGTATCACCTGGAGACTGTTCTAAAGTGTCCTATGTGCTATTATAAATTTCTATAAATTTCAGGGATATGCTTATCTGCCTGCCGGAATATGTGTATCCAGCATGGGGAGGCCGGTCTCCTACGAGCAGGCCATTGCATGGAAAGTTCTTAATGATGATAATTCCAACCACTGTCTGGCTTTCATGTTCATTAACTGGTCCTTTGTGTAGTGGCCGGGAAAGATTTTTAGAGAGAACTTCGCTATCTATTAATTAGTTACTATCTATCCAAGTTTGTAATTTTCTTCTTGCTAGTACCCGTATGACTGATGTATGGATGCAAGTCATGGCAGAATATCATCAATACTTTTGTCCAAAGTGTATGCTGACATGTTTTATGGATGTTCATGTTTCTGCTGTTTATCCAAAGTCTATATATTAAGTTGTTGTAAATCTGGTGAAATTTCAACAAAGAGGGATGATATGTTGGGGTGTAGGGTGGCAGTAAAGGGACCTCCTGCTGGTAGGGTTGTTGGCTTGGTTTTGTTCAAATACCTTGACTAATTCGTTGTTGGTAGTTTATTGAATTTCCTTGGGTCGATCCACGTAAGAAATAATGATGGTAATATTCTAAGTAGGGCTGATACTGTTTTTGTTTCTTTGTAAATGAGCCGTTTGGTCAATGTTTTAAAGCACGACATGTTCAATCAGGTGTGGAAATGTTGCTGGCCGTGATCCTTTTCTCTGCGTTGTGCAAATACAAGAGTGGAAAATCTCGTAAACCCGTGGCTGATGCTGATTTTTTTTCACTATACATGGTTGACAAATTGATTATTTTCACTATACATGGTTGACAAATCGATACGGGGCAAAAAAGATTCGAAGATAAAGTAATAATAAGCTAAGAAGATGATGTTAAAAAAAGAAGAAAGAAGCCAAAGAAAGTGAAAAATGAGCGCTATCTAAAATAAATAATTTTTTTTAAATTTATCATTGGGGTATAAATACTAGAACAAGCAATTGAGTTTATAATTCATTAAATAAAATACTCAAGTAATTAAATAAAGCTCAACAAATAACAAATAAGGTCTAATTAATAAATCACAACTAAAATTCAAGTAAATTAAACCAAAACATAAATTAAAACTCAATCTTTTAATGATTTTTACAACTCTCCATCGTTTATGATTATACGAGTGCATAAGCAATCCCTCAGATTCAATATCCCCACCAACTCTCTAGGGGTTGGAGAAACTCGACCCTATAAAGTGTAGTTCAAGGTGGCTCCAATAATGTTCCTAAAGATCATCAAGTTATTATGATGTCTCTCTAATAATTCAAGTATTGTTTGAATTTGGTCGTCTAACTCATATATTGAGATTTGTTGAAGTTCACATGCCTTGATAAAAACAACTTGTGCATCCAAAATAATATTAATATATTCCTTTTGCGTCAAAGATAAGGGTAATGGGACAGAGGTTTCAAAAAAGTCATCATGGACATATTATTTTGTTTTATATATAACGAGGTTCTTTATGTCAAAAGCAAAGCTAATTTTAAAGTTTAGTGGCAGTTTACTGATATAATTATTTGATTCAATAATTTGCAACATTTTGAACGGTATAACACTCCTCATTTATAATTTATGATTGGTTTCCAAAGGACACCATTCAAGTTTAATCTGTATTATAAAATAATCTTCAACATTAAGTGCATCATGATATTTATATAAATCAGCTCGAATTTTGTATTGTTCTTTACTTGCTTGAGTATGTTTTATGATCTCAACATGCAAATTATGAACTATACGTGCAAAAAACTCAGCTGAATTAGCCATTTTAGAGCAAAGAGACATAGAAAGAATATCTACATGCTTTCTAAGTTCGTAACTATGAAAATTATACAACCGAGGGTATGGAGTGGAACGAACACTATTTGAAGCCTTAGTAAATATAGTTTGGACATAACCTAGTAAATTTGAATTATCTTCATCTTTCTCATCACGTGTCAGGGGTTAGGGATCAAAGAGCTTACAACATGTTGCTTTAGACCTATGATGTGTTGGACGTCAAGCATAAGGTGGTTAGGAGCATGTTGCTCTAAACCTTTGACGTGCTAAACGTCATGCATGATGGATATAGAATCAAGTAGTTTAAAAGGAATAATATCATGAGATTCATCTAAAAACTATATTTATCTTTTCAAGAAATTCCACTAAAGATTTTATTAAAACTTCTTCCTCTACCACTAAAGTAGACTTATTATATTCTTTATTAACCACATTTTCAAACTTATTTAGACTTATAGTATTAAATCCCTCTTCTTGCACATCTCCTTCATCTAAGTAACTAAAATCCTTAGGATTGTGTTTATACACTTAAATACAATAGTCTTCCTTTTGACTTATATCTTTATGTTCTTCGATGACTAAGGGTTTCGAAGTACATTTAACAAAGATATGACTGAAACCTTGACATTTAGCACACTGAACCTTTGAACTCATCCTAGACATTTCTTTAATGACTCGTTTTCCATTATCTTTATAAATTTGGGGGCTCTAGGATTAAACCTAAGAGGTGGAGCACTTAATAAAGAATTATTATTTCTAAATTAAGACCTAAAAAGGGTCCTAAGAGGGTCTTGATGTTTTGTCCATTAACTCTTTATAAGCAACTTATAATCTGACCTCTTTTCTAAAATCATCATTCAAACATTTATGAAGTCTATGCAAAATCATGTCTTTATTTTCACTTATAGCACATCTCATCATATAATTATTAAATTGTTTTCTTGCCTTAGATTGTTCTATTGGTCTAAGAGTTTATTCCTATAAGACTAGGGTGAGTACTTATACTGTAGTTTTTATTTCATTTTGGTCCAATCAGTTATGAGAGATTTACTTTTCATCTCTAAACAATCCTTAACATCACTCCAATAAAGTTTGGCTTCACCAATATGCATCATTTTAGCAAATCCAACTCTTTTATTATCAGACAAGTTGTGTCACTTAAAGAATTGATCTATGTCACGAATTCACATATCAAAGATCCAAGGGTCATGATGACCGTAAAAATAGGGGCTTCTATTTTTTCAAGGCTCGTGACTTACTTTACTTATCAAGGTCATCATGTTTATAGTAACCTAAATGATAATCATATTGGTGGCTCTAAGGGTGAACTTGCCTACAATGGCTATTTCTGTGATGTTTATTGATCTTTGGGTGCCTTATTTGAGAATTTCAATTCTTTTAAAATGTTGGTCATCTAGGTTTGTAGTTCCTCTCAAATGGCTCTAAGAGTATCACTAAGGGTCAGATCCACGGTAAATGTAAACTTAGGATGGATACTAGATGATCATGACACAAATGCATGCAACACTAACTTGAAAATGAAAATGAGATCACTTTCAATTCTTAGAAGTGAAATCACAATATAAAAATAAAGCTAATTTTATTTTTTTTAATTTGAAGATTAATCAAGAATAAAAATGCCTAAAAAATTATAAGTATACAATGCTAGACCTTCTAAGTGTAAACAATTAATCAAATAGTAGTCCTAATTTTCCACTATTTTCAGCAAGCTTTGTAATTATGAAGATGATTAGATGCTTAATATAAACGAAGAAAAAGCTTGATAAGAAAAAAAAGAACATATATAAATGCAAGATAGGATTTTTTTTAGGCACAAAATAATACTATTAATGATAAGTTAAATATCAAGTGCAGTACCAAAACAGTAAAATCCAACGTATCAAAAGGTAAAGTGATTTACTAACTAGATTGCATGGTAGGAAGATGCTAAAAGTTGATGTTGCTGACTTGGCAAAGACTAGATGAAGTGGTGTTGACATGTCATTGTTGTTGACGTGTCGTTGTCATGGAAATATGTTTTGATGTGGCGCTGACATAGCAGAATACGATGGAGTGTAGCTAACGTGTTGCTATTGATTGATGTGCTATTGATATGTCACTATTGGCTGGCATGTGCACTGATGTGGCAATACGCGATGACATGTCATCATGCGGGTGGTTGTTTTCTTCTTAGATATAGGTTGTAAACATAAAGATTAAAGAATTGTTTTCAAGTTTAGATCAACAGTTGATTATGATTCATCACAAGTCCTAATAGATATATTAATTGTAAGAACAATTAAAAGTATAGGCTACGATACCAAAGTTGATGCAGGGCAAAAAACTTTGAAGATTAAGTAATAAACTAAGAAGAAAAAGCCAAAGAAAGAAGAAAGAAGAAGCCAAAGAAAAAGAAGAAAGAGTTGAAGAAAAGAAAAAATAGGGGTTGGAAAATTTTGCAACTTTGAAATTTTTGTTCAATTCATCAACAACTATCTAACATTTAGAAAAGTAGGATATAAATACTAAAACCTAACTAGAAAAAGTAATTAGGATTATATTGTACTAAATAAAATACTCAACAATAATTAAATCAAGCCCAACAAATAAAATCTAATTAACAAACATCAACTAAAAGTTCAAATAAATTAAATCAAAACATTAGCTAAAGCCCAATCTCTTAATGGTTTGGGTTACTCTCCATCGTCTATGAACATATAAGTGCGTAAACAATACTTCGGGTTCAGTGTCTCCACCACAAATGTCACGTAGACTAAGATTGATATGGTTCTCTCCTTGGTTCGGTAAAAGCTTTTGCAGAAAAATTAACTAGATAACATCAAACATTTATTGATTTGTGTTTGTTAGCAGTTACAAGATGCATGCGTGTGATGATGAGCTATAACTCAACCTTATGGAAATAGTTTTCGCAAAGTTTAGACTTTTCATTTGTAATTGTTGGGTTCCTGAATATCATACATGCAACGGAAAAATAAAACAAAATTATTCGGAAGTCTCCAAGATCCTGTTAGATAAATCTAGCTAGAGTTGTTTAGGGATTTATTACATGAAAATATGATTTTCTCGACTTTGAATAATTCTTTAAAGGCTGGGTTGTCGTAAACCACAAACCATCCAATTATCCGCCCTCCAACGATAATCCACACAAACCACCAATGAAAAATCTCCCAAATCTCTATTTAGAAAAGTGGAATCGCTATACTTAGAGTACTAACCCTCTATTATGTCACTTACATAGTTTTTCTGTCTAACAGACAACCTCAAAAAAGTAAGAGGTATAGCTTACTATTTATAGGGGAATCTGAAAAACCCTATAGATTAGCAAAATATCAATTTTCTCCTTGAATAATATCCATATATTAATTTATGATAATTTTAGAAATTAACTCAATCAAGTCCTTACTTGATTTTTTTAGGTCCATAAATATAATATTTGTATTAATTATATTGTAGTCCTTAATTTCTAAAATATATTTTAATGAAGTCACACTTAATTAAATCATCTCATATTAATTTCTGACTAATGATTTTTAATGTGTGTGACCCATTTGGTTTCTAATATATTAGCTCAAATATAAATTATAATTATAATTAAATAAATTAAATAATTGAATTTATTATAAATTAAATAATTAATTAATATTTTAATATTAATAGCGTGTTATAATAATTTAAATATTAGAAAAATTATTAGTAGTTTGACTGCAAAGGAAAACAAAGTTTTCAAAGAGGTTAAAATTTAACTTTAAGGGTAAGGGGTTAAAGAAATTTGTAGAGGGAATTTTTTGGATTTGATGACGCTTCCTCCCTCCTTTTTAATTTAACAATATTTTATTCTTCGAGTTTAGACCACATATATATGTTATTTAATTTTTTTTCATTATATTCAATTTTTAAAATGATTTTTTCTTTATTATCATTCATAATTATCCATTATTTTTATCAAACATCTTTATCACTTTATTCTTTTCAATTTTTCACCTTATATGAAAACAAAATCTTGAAATAATGATATTGTTAAACACTTTATTCTTTATCCATTATTTTTATCAAACATCTTTAACACTTTATTCTTTTACCAATGGAATCACCGACGGAAATATTCCATCGGGAATTCTGACGGTGAAGGTGTAACATCCTGATGTCCGGGATAAAGCAAAAGTTATCATGTTAACTGATAAACAAGTGATTAAATTATTATTTTTCTATATTTATTCATGGTGTTTGTATTAAAATCTACCGAAATTTCGACGGAGTCTCCTCTATACCGGGAGGTCCCAAGTTATCGACACATGACTTGTTTCAACTTCTAATATACCGCATCTCCTAACTCAATTCAACCCAATCATCCTGGGTCTCAATTCCATAAACATCATCATTCATATCAACCACAATGTTTATGATATACATTTGTACACAATTATCATTATGGATGGATAAAGATATAAACATACATACATGGAACATGGTTATACAAACTATAAAATTAAATTCATCTATTTAAATTTAAACATCAATTATACAAATTGAGTTATATAAAAGTTGTAATATTATCAAATACAAGAGTGTACTTCCTAGAACCTAAATTACAAAAAAATGAACCTAAGCTAGAATCTACTCCTATCGTGCATGCGATGATCCTGAAAACAAAATAAATATTATTGAAATATGAATATCACAATAATATAGCAATACAAATATCCAACAATTTTAAAAAGGCAAACATGCATTCATATTTTATTCACTTCTCCCTTTTGGTTTTCATTGGAAACTCTTTCTCCTACCACTACTAAAAATCAATTCATCTTCCATTATCAACCTCCATTCAAGATCTCATAAGACCATCCATGATTATTTTCGCTTAACACATTACTGATACCAATTTCACTGTTATCATTATCACCCCGTAGGAGTCGATGCAAGGTGATCTCCTTACCCGGGATCCTAACATACACTAAATGTATGCTAGTCAATACATCTTGATCCCTTTACCCGAGATCCTAACGTACACTAAATGTATGTTAGTGCATACATGGTGATCCCCTTACCCGGGATCCTAACGTACACTAAATGTATGCTAGCCAATACATGATTGATCCTCTTATCCGAGATCCTAACATACATTAAATGTATGCTAGTCCAAACATAGTGATCCCCTTACTCGAGATCTTAACATACACTAAATGTATGCTAGTTCACGCCCCAAATCACACTTCTCATATTTCTTTTATCAATGATAATTTCATCACTTGGCAATTCACAGAACAACCGTTCACCTTGAATACACATACATTCAGAATACTATCCAAAAAATTGATATCATCACGCAAACTTTCTTTCTCCTAATAACTAACGTTCGGTAATTCACATCTCACATCAATAACATATTAAATCATAGAATTTAACTAGAAAGTATAGGTACGGATCACTTACCTGCAGTAAAAGCTCTACTCGTGCTCCCTTGTTGCTGCTGCTGCACAACGCCTGTGGTCCCTCCTGGTAATCACAGGCATAATCTCATAAGTGATCCTTATTCAAGGATATATTTGATACTAACCATATTAACAACCAATACAAGTATTCCTTTCAATTATTCCTTTCTTTATATTTTATGTTCTCTCATTTCATCTATTTAAATCATCATTCTTTGTCCAACCATGGTTATTATTCTTTTTTTATATATATTTAAATTGTTACTGTTTAAACCTCTAATTGTTACTGTCTGACCTCTTCTCAGATTTTTAACTATATCTAGAGTTAAATAACTCCATTTCAAGCAAGATTGGTCTCGTTGGAAAGCTAAGACACGAGGCTATAAGTTCTCTAAGGAAGGAGAACCTAGTTCTGCCTCTAAGACAGTCAAAATCACTCATCAACAAACATTTGGATGGTTACTGTCCAATTGTTACTGTCTTGTTTTTGAACCGTTACTGTCTGACCTCTTCTCAAATTGTTAACTATATCTAGAGTTATAAAACTCTGTTTTAAGTGAGATTGGTCTCATTGAAAAGCTAAGACACGAGGCTACAAGTTCTCTTAAGAAAGAAGAACCCACTTCTGCTTCTAAGACAATCAAAATTGCTCATCAACAAACATTTGGATTGTTACTGTCTTGTTTTTGAACCGTTACTGTCTGACCTCTCCTTATATTTTTAACTATATCTAGAGTTATAGAACTCCGTTTTAAGCGAGATTGGTCTTGTTGGAAAGCTAATACACGAGGCTACAAGTTCTCTAAAGCAAGGAGAACCAAGTTCTGTCTCTAAGATAGTCAAAATCGCTCATCAACAAACATTTGGGCTATTACTGTCCAACTGTTACTATCTTATTTTTGAACCGTTACTATCTGACCTCTCCTCAGATTTTTAACTATATCTAGAGTTATAGAACTTCGTTTCAAGCGAGATTGGTCTTATTGGAAAGCTAAGACACGAGGCTACAAGTTCTCTAAACAAGGAGAACCAAGTTCTGTCTCTAAGATAGTCAAAATCGCTCATCAATAAACATTTGGGCTATTACTGTCCAACTGTTACTATCTTGTTTTTGAACCATTACTATCTGACCTCTCCTTCGATTTTTAACTATATCTAAAGTTATAGAACTCTGTTTCAAGCGAGGTCTCGTTGGAAAGTTAAGACACGAGGTTACAAGTTCTTTGAAGGAAAGAAAACCCAGTTCTGACTCTAAGACAGTTAAAATCGATCATCAACAAACATTTGATGTTACTGTTCAACTGTTACTGTCTTGTTTTTGAACCGTTACTGTTCGACCTATCCTCATATTTTTAACTATATCTAGAGTTATAGAACTCCGTTTCAAGTGAGATTAGTCTCGTTGGAAAGCTAAGACACGAAGCTACAAGTTCTCTGAGGAAGGAGAACCCAGTTCTGCATATAAGAAAATCATAATTGCTCATCAACAAATCAGACTTACTGCCTTACAGGGTCTGTCATGACCCAGTCTCGGTTGATAACCCATAACTGGAGTTCTACAACTCCAAATTGAGTAAGACCAAGTTTTTTAGTTGGCTAACATCCAAAACTACAATTTCTATGAAGGAACCTGATTCTAATTTCCTCATCCTCCTATCTAAAATCTTACTAAAAGTCAGGAGACGAGTCTGTTCAGAGTCGTCACCCCCATTCCCTTCACACATAACTTTCACAAACTATATTTTCTGGGTAAATTATCATGGTTTCACACCCCTAATCACATACCACACATGAATTAACTTAATTTTAACAATAAATACTTTTCCCCCATTTCAATTCTAAGAACACTAATCTATAATTCACATCAAGGCATCAATTCATTACCGAATTTGAAATGACTTATAAGATCATGTTTAGAACACCTTACCCAGTAGAATTAAGGTTTTGATCTTCAACCAGTTGAAGATTTTCAACTCCCTCCTTTCTTATCTAATGATAGTTGGCCCTCCATCTTCTCTTTTTATTAAATTTTCTTGTTAATCCCTTGCCTACAACTGTTTATTTCATCTATAAACCTTTAATCTTGGATGAGTTCTTGAAATTTTGGTGTTTCTCTCTTGATTTTACAAGAAAAGATATAAAAACTTCCTCTTTTCTTTCCTTACGATTGCTGCAGAGTTTTGGTGAGAATAGGAGTATTTATGCTCTATAATTTTTTTATTTGCATTTAGGCCCCCATATTTTTTTCTTCTTATAATTAAGTTATACATCTTTTCATTTCTTATAATTTCACCCCATAAATTTTAGTTTAGTTTATTTCCTTTAATTTAATCTAACCCTCAACATTTCAGGCTGATTTATAATGTCTCTAAATATTTTGTCCAGAAACTTATATCCAAAAATTTTCGAATTCCTGTTTTATTTAACTATATGCATGAATTTCTTCACTTTTATTTCTCATGTAGTTAGTTAGCAATCTAAGCAACCTTTATTGTTCCCCGGGGTTTACAAAAGGGATCACGTCATTGTATGGAGATTCCCTTTTGAATCCGTCAGTAAAATCGCCCCAAAAAACTTCAACGTCATCCACCTGCTTTTTTTTCCAAAATTCTAAATAGTCCCTCAGTAATTCTTTCGGTATATACCAACAGACTAATTCTGTCGCTATATACCGATAAAATTGCCAAGGGATTTGCATTCGTCGGTAAATATCACCGTAAATTATTGATAGAAAAATTCTGTCGGTAAGTCCGTTGATTTCAGATTAATTTCTGGTAGTGGTTTAAGAGAAATAATATCATAAGACTCTTCTAATACTATATTTATATCTTCGAGAAATTCCACTAAAGATTTTCTTAAAACTTCTTCCTTTACCACTAAAGTATTAATATATTCTTTATTAACCTCCTTTTTCAAAGTTATATGGACTTATAGTATTAAGTCCCTCTTCTTATATGTTCTTGAATGAATAAGGGTTTAGAGGTACATTTAAACAAAGATATGACTAAAACCTTGACATTTAGCATACTGAACCTTTGAACTCATCGTAGACATTTCATTAATGACTCGTTTTCCTTTATCTTTATAAATTTAGGCACTACTAGAATTAAACCTATGAAGTGGAGCACTTAATTAAGAATTATTATTTCTAAATTGAGACCTAAAGGGGGTCTTGATGTTTTTTCCATCGGCTCTTTATAAGCAACTTATAATCTTGCACTATAGTATATAATTGGTAAAGAGTAAAACCTATGAGCCTGACCTATTTTCTAAAATTATCATTCAAATTTTTATAAAATCTACGCAAAATCATGACTTTATTTTCACTTATAGCACATCTCATCATGTGATTATTAAATTGTATTAAATACTCATTGACTAACTTGTTCCCTTGCCTTAGATTGTTCCATTAATCTAAGAGTTTATTCCTATAAGATTAGGGTAAGTATTTATATAGTAGTTTTTGTTTCATTTTGGTCCAAATAGTTATGAGAGATTTACTTCTCATCTCTAAACAATCATTAACATCACTCTAATAAAGTTTGGCTTCACCAATGGGCATCATCTTAGCAAATGTAACTCTCTTATTATCAAACAAGTTATGTCACTCAAAAAATTGATTCATGTCAGAAATCCACATATCAAAGATCCAAGGGTCATGATAACCATCAAAAGTGGGGACTTCTATTTTGTTAGGGCTCATGACTTGCTCATTAAGGTTATCGTGTTTAGAGTAACCTAAATGATAACTATATTTGTGGCTCTTGGGGTGAACTTGCCCACAATGGTTATTCTCATGATATTTATTAGTCTTTAGGTACCTTATTTGAGAATTTCTAATTTTTTAAAATGTTGGTCATTTAGGTTTGCAATTCCCTTCAAATGGCTCTAAGAGTATCACTAAGGGTCGAGTCCACGGTAAGTGTAGACTTAAGTTTGGATACTAAATGATCATGACACAAATGCATGTAGCACTAACTTAAAAATGGAATTGAGATCACTTATGATTCTTACAAGTGAAATCACAATATAAAAATAAAGCTAATTTTTTTTAATGCTGAGATTATGCAAGAACATAAAACGCCTAGAAAATTATAAGTATGAAATGCTAGACCTTCAAAGTATAAACAATTAATGAAATAATAGTCATAATTTTCCACTATTTTTGGCAAGCTTTACAATTACCAAAGATGATTAGATGCTCAGTACAAATGAAGAAAGAGGTTGATAAGTAAAAAATAACATATATGAATGCAAGAAAGGAATTTTTTTAGGCACAAAAAAATACTATTAATGATAAGTTGAATAGCAAGTGTAATACCAAAATAGTAAATTTCAACGTATTAAAAGATAAAGTGATTTACTGACTAGATTGCTTGGTGGGAAGATGCTAAAAGTTGATCTTGCTAATGTGGTAAAGACTAAATGAAGTAGTGTTGACATGTCATTGTTGCTGACGTGTCATTGCCATGGAAATATGTTCTGATATGGTGCTAGCATAGTAGAATGTGATGGAGTATAGATGACATGTCGCTGCTGACTGATGTGGCGTTGGCATGTCGTTGTTGGTTGGTGTGTGCATTGATGTGGCAGTATGCAATGGTGTGTCATCACGGGAGTGGTTTTTTTCTTCTCGGATTTGTGTTGTATATAGAAAGATTAGAGGATTTCTTTTTTCAAGATTAGATTAACAATTGATTATTATTCAACACAAGTCCTAATAGATCGATTAATTGTAAGAACAATTAAAAGCATAGGCTCTGATACCAAAGTTGATGCAGGACAAATGAAATTTGAAGATGAAGTAATAAACTAAGAAGAAAAATCCAAAGAAAAAGAAGAAAGAGTTAAAGAAGATAAAAAAAAAAATAGAGGATGGAAAATTCTGCAACTTTGCAATCTTCAACTATCTAACATTTAAAAAAGTAGGATATAAATATTAAAACCTTAACTGGAAGAAGTAATTAGGCTTATATTCCATTAAATAAAATACCCAACAATGATTAAATCAAGCCCAACAAATAAATCTAATTAACAAACCTCAACTAAAAGTTCAAATAAATTAAATCAAAACATTAGCTAAAGCCTAATCTCTCAATGGTTTGAGCTACTCTTCATCGTCTATAAACATATAGGTGCGTAAACAATCCTTCGAGTTTAGTGTCCCTACCACAAATGTCATGTAGACTAAGATTGATATAGTTCTCTCCTTGGTTTGGTAAAAGCTTTTGTAAAAAAATTAACTAGATAACATCGAACATTTATTGATTTGTGTTTGTTGGCAGTTACAACATGCATGCTTGTGACTATGAGCTATAACTTAGCCTTGAGGAATTAGTTTTTGCCAAGTTTAGACTTTTTATTTATAACTGTTAGGTTCCTGAATATCATACACGCTACAAAAAAAAATTACTCAAGAGTCCTCAGGATCTCATAAGACAGATTTAGAGTTGTTTAGGGATTTATTACCTGAAGATATGATCTTCTTCAGCTTTGAATAATTTTTTAAAGGTTGGATTGTTGCAAACCACAAACCATCCAATTATCCGGCTTTCAATGGTAATCCACACAAACCACTAGTGAGAAATCTTCTAAATCTCTATTTAGAAAAGAGAAATTGTTGTGCTTAGAGTACTAGCTCTCTATTATATGACTTACGTAGTTTTTCTGTCTAACAGATAACCTCCTAAAGATTAACAAAATATCAATTTTCCCCTATAGCTTATTATTTTGAGTTTCACCCTTTTCTATTTTATGTCAAGAATCTCAACACCAATGAAGTACTCCTCTTAGGACATAGTAAAGATGGTCCCTACACTTTGTCCAGGTTCAGGTTTCCGTCCCGTCAATTCCTCAAGCCTATTGGTCTTCCTGCATCTCTGCTTCTGCTGATTTATGGCATCGTCGCCTAGGTCATCCTACCTCTCGTATTTTTTATTTTTTAGTCTCGAAAAATAAGATTATTTGTAACAACAAACATCTTAATTTTCAATGTTAAAGTTGTCCCTTAGGAAAATCATCGTGTTTATCTTTAAGACCTACTGGTCACAAAACTTATGCTCTGCTTGAATTAATTTTTAGTGATGTTTGGGGTCCTGCTCCCCTTTTTTCTTTGAATGGTTATCGCTATTTTGTTATATTTGTTGATGCGCACACAAAATATATATGGTATTATCCACTTGTTGCAAAATCTGATGTTTATTTTGTCTTTCATCAATTTCAAACTCTTGTCGAACGTCAGTTTTCTTTAAAAATAAAATCTGTTCAAATTGATTGGGGCAGTGAATATCACAAACGCTCCACTTTCTTTCAGACTATTGGTATGCATCACCGTCTAATTTGTCCTCATACTCACGAACAAAATGGAACAGTAGAAAGACGTCATAGGCATATTGTGGAAACTGGCCTTACTTTTCTAGGTCAATGTAAAGCTCCATTTTATTTTTTGAATTATGCGTTTGACACTTCGGTTTATCTCATTAATCGTATGCCTACTCTTGTTCTTGATAATTGATCACCTTTTGATTGTTTGTTTCAACGGTCTCCTGATTATTATTTTTTATGTACTTTTAGATGTCTATGTTTTTCTTTTTTGCGTCCCTATAATAATCATAAATTGGATTTTCAGTCTTCTCCTTGTGTGTTTTTTGTCTACAGTTCCTCTCACCTTGGTTATTGATGTTTTAACATTGAATCTCATCGCATGTATATCTCCCATCATGTCCGTTTTCATGAACATGTTTTTCCATTTGACAAATCTGAACAGATTGCACAGGTTTCCACTCAAACCCACACACCATCTCCTATTACCATCCTTCCAAATCTAACCCACTCCCCACTATTCACCGCTCAAAACACACCCCATCCCGCCTCTGCCTCTGCCCTGCCCTCACTGCCGATCCAAACACCACAGCCTTCATCTTTCCCTTTCCGCTCACCACATGCATCTTTTTCTCACCATATTGTTGCAGGTACAGGTTGCAGCTCAGTGTTTCCTGCTCTCGAGCACGAAGTCTTTGATAGTAGTGGGACATCCTCTGGTTCCTCCTCTGCTTCTCTTTATTCTGCCAGTAACCCGATTTCTGCAGACTCTGCCTCTGCTGCCAGCTCTTCACTTGCGGTAGTTTTTTCCCCGGTGATTAGTACTTAAAAGTGCATTTTTATCAAGGTTTTATATTATCATTTTGCACTTGAAGTATTAATAACTCCTTAACTAAAGCATGTTTTATAACAACATATCTAATAATATAAGATACATTTAATTTATGGTAAATGTTCATCTTAAATGCAGGCCTATCACATAAATTAAAGAATCGATTGATGAGTTGAAGTACTGAGATTGAAATGACAAATTGATGGCCAAACTTAGAAAAGAGATGTTGGTACAGTTCAAACCGGAACACTGTTCGGTAATCGGGTCATATCTGGAGCTGTAGATTTCGGATTTAGGTCTAATTGATATGGATGGAAAGGTAAGACATAGGCCTACAACTTTTATGAGGAGCCCAAGATTTAACAAGGCCATTTTCAAGTCCAAATTGTAGCAACAACGAAGAAGTCCGAATTTGTCCTGCAGCCCAGACACTGTTCGGTGTTCAGCCCATATCTCAAGTTCTAGAAGTCCAAATGATCTCAAATATTTACCCTAGAAAGATGGGACAATTTTCTAGAACTTTCATGATTGAAGTCTGTTCAAATGATGACGTTATCAATGATGTTTTGGGTAGACAAGAAGATAAGAATTGTCACCAAGTCAAGATATGGCCACCCATTCATCAATTAGTCAACAAATCAATAGTTCCGAATTTTAGCATATAAAAGAAGGCATTTGCCATGTATTTAGGAATCTTGGTGTTCAGATCAAGATCATGCTCTTGCTTTCTCTCTTTGTATTTTTGTAATGCTTAAGTTTTGCTTATATTAATCTCTTGCTTATGCTTTTCATTTGATTTCCTTGTTTGTTTATGTTTCTTTCTTTCATTATGTTTAGCTAAGTTGATTATGTCAAGGTGAAAAGGGTATACTAATGGTGTAAGAATAAGTATAATATAAACTTAACATGGACCTTAATGTTGGATACTAACATGCTTTATATTTATTATCTTGTTCACTTTTAATACTTTGCTTGTTAAATGGTTAATCTAGATTTATGTTGTATAACACTTGGTACAACAAACACTTGGCACTTTCATAGCCCATATTGTATGGTATAACCGACACGTGAGCTATGAAAGGAACTTGATTTGTTGTTAACATAAGTTATAATCATGAATGCTTGGCAACATTTACAAGTATTAGCATTATTCGAATAAGATAACTAATGTAATCATGTTAACAATTTATAATCTGATTGGAACCTCCTTGTGTGTGGTTTCCAATTGAATAATAAGAGTTTATACTATACTTGTTTGAAATACCATTAGTGGATCCTCTAACCTTGACATTTATTTTTATCATTGTTTAATTCTCGTATTGATCTTTCATCTCAAAGTTCTTATCAACTTCTACTTCATCATCATCATCATCATCATCATCATCATCATCATCATCATCATCATCATCATCATCATTATTATTATTATTATTATTATTGTGTTGTTATAATTTATACTATTAACTTCCCTGTGGTTCGACCTCGGTCTTGTCGGGTTATTTATTACTTCGACACTCCTACACTTGGGAAAAGACATCAATCTTT